>OKSD01000083.1_pt1 | contig 93234 bp, 87 predicted proteins | sample 1601221 | NCBI WGS metagenome assembly OKSD01 (sample SAMEA3541550, study PRJEB24748) | human gut metagenome | biome: human gut; feature: human-associated habitat; material: faeces | place: China | collected 2012
CTGAAATTAATGGAGTTCAAGCTGAATTGAATAATCTTTATAATCAACAAGAAGCTATGAAAGCTGAATCTGGTGATGTTGCAGAACCTAAAACCGAATTTGCTCTTGGAGGTTCTATTTTTGCTTGTGGAGGTAAACGTAAATATCCTAATGGAGGTCTTGTCATTCCTCCTTTACAATCTACTACACCTATACCTCAATTTGCTGAAATGAATATTCAAACTGTATCTCCTATTATACCTACTGTAAACGCAGGAGCTATGAGTGGTGCTACAATGGGAGCTAATATAATTGCTAATTTTGTGGCTCAAGATGCTATGAATAAACGTCAAGCCGTTGTATCCGGATTACCTTCTCACATTAAAGATGCTGTGCTTAGTGAGGTTGGTATGAGATGTGGTGGAAAAGTTAAGAAAGCTGATGGAGGTTCTGTTCAAGTATCTCCTTTTAGTGATTTAAATATTCAAGTTGATAATCCAACTAAACAGATGATTAATCCTAATCCTTATCTTATGACTCCTATGATGCTTAGAAGATGTGGAGGTAAAACTAAACGTTATGATTTAGGTGGATTTATTTCAGATGAAAGTGGTAATCTAATAGGTGCTGCTGGTAATCTTATAGGTAGTCTTATGCAAGGTCGTAGTAAACGTAAACTTGCTAAGAGTATTTCTGATATACCAATTCCTAAAAGAGAATATCTTGATAATGTAAATCTTGAATGGGATATAAATACTGATGCTGCTAGAAGAGAAGTTATTGATCAAATTTCTGCTATTGAAGATTTTATTAAATCTAATTCATCTAGTGCTCCTGTAGCAAGACAAGCTATGCTCAGAGCTAGAAGTAAAGGGGCTAGTACTTTAGGTAAGCTAAAACAAGATGAGTTAATACAAGAACTTAATATTAGAAATCAAGCTCGTCAAATAAATGCTGAAATTGCTGCTAAGAACAAACAGATTAAATACGAGAATGAAGTTGATGCTTTTGAGAAAGCTAATCTTGCTGCTTCTTTATTAGCTGAAGGCAATACAGGTATAAGAGATGCTCTTGTAGGTTTGACGGGTGATGTTCAGAAGATGCTTAATGATCATACTCTTCTCAATGATAAGCGTAATTCTAATATATTACATCTATTATCTAATGATAAATCTATAGGCTTCTTAAAGAATTTATCAGATAAACAAATATCAAGACTCTTTGGTAAAGATGCTGTAGTTCTTAAAGGTAAAAGATGTGGTGGTAAAGTTAAGAAAAGATATGGTGGTAAAAGATGTGCTTAATTAACTGCTGTTATAACTCCGGATTAACGTCCGGAGTTTTGTTATATATACAAATTTAATTCTTATGGCAATCATAAATAGTATTGAAAATATAGTTGTTAAGTCTGGTAAAGACTTTAAACGTAATGAAATGCAAGATATGTTTACTCCTCGTGCTAAAATGATGGACCAAAATCTTGCGGTTATGTCTTCTTTGCAAGAACGCGCTATTCGAAATGAAAATGCTTATAACGAAATGGCAATTAAGATGTCTGAATATAATGCAATTCAAGGTGTAGACGAAGAAGCTCTTGCTGGTAAAATAGATGAAACTCAAAGTGCTATTAAAGAGAAAGTTGATGAAGATGGAGGTTGGTTCTTCGCTGATACAGCTGTTAGTGATGGTGCTCGCAAGTTTCTTACTGATGAAGGTGTTAAAACAATTTTAAGTAATAAAGCTCAATTTGATGCTCTTATGCAACAAAATGAAGCTAGTGATGCTCCTGAAGAATACAAAGCTGCAAATAGAGCTATGATTCTTGAGAAGTTTAATAAAGCTGGTGGTAGTCTAGGTGGTAATGGTAAACAAGCAATTACTGCATTTGGTACTGCTCTCGGTAAAGGTCACGATCGTTCTATATATCAAAAAGAGCTTCTTGAAATGATGAAAGCATGGAAAGCTGATAAGCGTTCTGTATTTACTGCTGAATTTATTAAAGATGCTACTGATTTGATGAACCTTCCCGGTACATCTGAACAAGTACAAGCTACTGTTCAAAAGATTATTGCTGATAGAGGTGGTAATCTTTCCGGTGTTCTTACTCGTGATAGTACAATTGAATCTGTAACAGAAGATGAGATTCGCGAGGTATTCACTGCGGTTCTATCAGCTAAACCTGAATTTAGAACAGCTATGGCTAAAGAAGCGGAAATTGATAAGTGGCTTAATAGTAAACAAGGTGGTACTAATAGTTCTCTTGTAACTAATGCTCTTAAACAATATGTTGCTACTAACCCTAAGATGCAACAAAGTATGTTATCATCTTCTGATTTTACTAAGCTAACTAAAAAGCAACAAGCTATTGCTTTACAAGATCCTGCTGTTATTCAAAAGTATATTAATCAAGGTATGGCAAATAGTATGAGTGCTTTGCAACAACAACCTAATGAATCTGATGAAGCTTATCAAACTCGTATGGGTGTTACTTATAATAAAATCTATACAGAGCAAAATATAAGCTCATTATTGAATATGGCTAAGATTGGTGCTTATACTTCTGTTGAAAGTAAGACTGATGTTAAATGGTTTGATAATCTTCTTATTGATTCTCTTAAAGCTAAAAGAGAACAACTTGAAAAGATTAAAGGTCAAATGACTGAATCTATTGGTTTCACTAGAGCTAATCTTCCGGGTAATGCTATGATAGCTGTAGTAGATGCAAATATTAAAACTGCTACAGAAGCTTTAGATAATGCCAAGGCTACTATGGCTAAATATGAAGATGCAGAAGATGATCAATCTCGTTATCTTTATCAACAAGCTGAAAAGTCTTACATTGATGCTCAAAACATTATTCAACAAAATAATGCTATTTATGATTCAATGTTTAGACAACTTGATGGTAATAATCCTGATCATAGTGAAGTTATCGAAGATACTAAAGCTGAACTTTTAAGTTATTACCGAGGAGATAATAAAGATGAACTTGCAGCTGCTATTAAAAGTCTTAAACGTCCAGAAGATATAATTAATACTTTCTTACGATACGGTGAAGGTGCTGAATTGAAAGACTTTAGAGCTAGCTTATCTTATACTGGATTTATAGATAAAGGTAAAGTTGATAAAAGTAATCTTACTAGATACTTTTTAACTGCTGCAAATAATGTAGGTATTAAACCTCAAACAACACCTATTACTCTATTTACTCCTATTAGTAATAACAAAGCTGCATTTAGTGATGCTCTAGATGGTATTGCTAGACTTCTTGAAGATAACGCTGGTATTTGGAATTTTGCTACTGCAAGTCTTGGTGATGATCCTGAGAATGCTAAGTTCCTAGAAAAAGTTATTGGTATGCCTTTGACTTCTAGTGAAGATTTTAAAGATATATTTAGTTCTCGTAAGAGTGGTTCTGGTAATAATGCTGTATATCAGATGTCAGCTAGAAATTTATCTATTGGTTCTGATGCTACAGGTCGTCTATATTTGAAAGTTACTATACCAGCTCAAGGTGATAATCAAGTTCCTAGAGAAGCTATATTATATACAGATGATGATGGTGCTAATATGGCTCTTAGAGATGCTATGAGAAAAGGTGCTCAATGCTCATACAATCAAGCTATGACTAATCCTTATGATGCTTATCAAAGGCAAACTGCTAATGAGATTATGGCATTTAGTGGAAATATTGAACAGCTTGGTGCAGATCTTTCTCGTATTACTAATCCTCAAGAACGTTCTCTAAATAGATTTAATACTATTGGAGATCAAATGGTAAGTAATGTATCTCAAGCTCTTGATGTTATTACTAATGATACTAATATTGATCCTCGTGGTAACTATTATCCTATAACCTCTGGTGATTTTAAATATAATATTACTAAGCATCCTAGTGGTACTTATAGTGTTAATGTTCAAAAATATAATCCAGCTTTGAATCGTTACGTTAATATTGAATACGCTAAAGGTTCTTTAAATTATTCTTTTGCTGATAATGTTTCTTTACGTAATAATTTACCTGCATTGATATACAAACTTAATCATGGTAATGAACTTAAAGAAAACTTCATTCCTACTCAATATCTTACTCCTCAGCAAAAGAGTGCTTATGATGTTTCTTATTGGTCTAATGATCCTCTTATGTTAAGATAATATGCCTAACGATAAAACGTATGAAGCAATACCTCTATTTGGAGAGGATGGTAAGATTCAATATAATGGTGAAGTTAAACCTATATTTGATCAAATAGGTTCTCAATCACCAGATAATCGTATGGATAATTACGAATATTTGAATCTTACTAAAAAGCATAACGGTAGTATAGGTATTACTCCTAGTAACTATCGTAATTATGTAGAGAGTCGTGCGAGAAATCAATCTATTTGGAATCGTATTGGTAACTCTCTTGTTCAAACAATTGGAGAAATAGTTGGAGGTACAATAGAAAGTGCGGGTTCATTGCTCGCACTTCCTGCTAAACTTATTGGAAGTGATGAAGCTTATACTCGTAACTTCTTAGAACGAATTGGTAATTCTATTAATGAAGGTACTAGAGAAGCATTTCCTATTTATATGACTGAACAAGCTCAACATGGTAGTTTGTTAGATCGTATGGGTGGAGGTGGTTATTGGGCGTCTATGGTTCCCTCTATATTAGGTAGTGCTGCTAGTATAATGCTACCTGCTCGTGGTGCTTCTCTATTACTTGGAAAAGCCTTTAGAGGTGCTGTGAATCTCGGAAGTAAATCTAAATACGTTAAAGATGTATTTGGTATTGCTAATGAAATGCAAAAAGCAAAAGCTCTAAGTGGTGCTAGTAAAATCGCTGATATTTATGGTTCTGCTGTAATTAGTAGAGTACTTGATTCTTCACGTGAAGCCTATGGTACTTATGAACAAGAACGTGAATGGTTTCTTAATAATTATAAGAACTATGTTGAACGTGATGAAAATGGTAATGCTATTCTTAAAGCTCCGGGATTAGAAGAAGTTCCTCTAAACGATACTAACATTGAAAGTATTGCCGATAGATATGCAGATAATGCAGCTTCTAAAGGTTATTGGAGATCTATGTCTAATATAGCTTATGATATAGTTGAGTGGATGAATATCTTAGGTACTGCTAAAACTCTTACTAAAGCTACTAGAGATAACATTCGTAAAGCTATGGCAACGGGTGATAAATTTGCTATAGTTCGTACATTAAATGCTATACCTAATGCTGATAGAAGTCAAATTCTTAGAGCTATTGGAGGTTTCGCTGGAGGTTCTCTTGCTGAAATGGCAGACGAAATGACTATGAGCATTGCGATGCAAGAAGGTACTCATGCAGCTCGTAAAGATTTTGGTTTACTTTCTGATACTGACGCTCTTACTGATTTTAGCATGAGAGTTAGTAGTTATCTTAAAGATCCTGATATTTGGACTGAAGGTATTGGAGGTCTTTTAGGTGGTGCTGGTATGCAAGCAATAATGCCATTTATTGAAACTAAGATCAATAAACGTGGTATTGAAAGAGAACATGAATATCTTAAAGGTATTGAACGTGCTACAGAAGCTATGCGTTCAGGTCTTGACGGTATTGTTGAATCTCTTGCAGAAGGTGATATAGTTGGTGCTAAACTAAAAGAACAAGAAGCTATTCTTAATCAAGTTGCAGCTAATAGTCTTGACGGTTCACTTGAGTTCTATAAAGAGATGCTTAGAAATATGAGTGCTTCTCTTAAAGAAATTCAATCTATTAAAGATAGAAGAGATAGAGGTGAAGCTATTAGTGCCGAAGAACAAATTGCACTTGATAAAAGTGAATCTCTTCTGGCTAATGCTAATTACTTTGAGCAAACTCTTAATAAAATAGAAGCTGTTGAAAGTATATATAAAGATCATTTTGATTCAATTGAAGGTTCTAATGACAAAAACGAATATGAATATCATAGACGTCTAGCTAATCTTGAAGCTCAAAAGAAACTTAATGAAATTGAAATATCTAATATTACGGCTAATCCTGAAGAGTATGCTAAACGTGAAGCTGAATCTAAAGAATATCTTAATAACTATGTTGATAATAAGTATTCTAATGAAACAGAAAGAACTAACAAAAAGGCAGCTCTTAATGAATATGCTAGACAATCTGCTAATTTAGAATCTACTAAAGAGGCTATTAGAATTTATGATGATATAATATCTAATCTTAAAACTAAAATTGATGAAATTGAAAAATCTATTGCTGATGCTTCTAAAGATGCAACATCAGAACAACTATTAAGTCTTAAAATTGCTCTTAAAGGTGCTAATAGTAAACTTGAAAATAATAACAAAATATTAAAGCAACTTCAAGCTACTAGAGATACATCGGCTAAAGCTATAGAAGAATTAGATATTAATTCTGATGATAAAGATGCAGCTAAACAAGCTAGAACTATGTTAGCTAATCTTATTAATCCTAAAGAAGCTAAAGAGTTCTTTGATAAACGTAATATAGCTATCAACGCTGAACTTGATTATTATCTTAATGGTGATGGATATAATAATCTTAAAGATGAAATCAAGTTATATGAAGATGAAATCAAAGCTTCTAATAATAAAGATTTAATAAATGAACTTGATACTTATAAGTCATCTGAATCTTTACAAAAAGATGAAGCTAAATTCTCAAATACTGATGAACGTTTAGCTGCATATAAAGCTAAATTAGCTAGATTGAAAAAACAAGAAGCTGATAATAAAGCTGCAATTGATCGTCAAACAGCAGCCATTAATGCAGAAAAAGAACGTCAACTTAAACTAGATAAAGAGATTAATGATCTTAAAACAGATGATTCATCTGATAAACCTAAAATAGGTTCTGGAACATTTGGTAAATCATATACAGATTTTAAAGGTATTGATAGTTTATCTAAAGAAGCATCTGATGTTTATAACAGTATAATATCTGAATCTCAAGTATTAAATATTCCTATAAGTACTATTATAAATAATAGACTTAAAGCTAAAAATTTATCTTCTAAAGACGCAATGATTCTTAATGAAATTAAAGAGTTTAATGCTAATACTGAAAAAGCTTTAGATAATTCTTTTGACACTATGACTATAACAGATCTTAGATGGATTGTTATTAGACTTGCTGCTAAATATTCTCTATTTGATAATATATTTATGGCACATAGATTTAAATGGAATGATGCTGTTACAGGACAAGAAATCGAATATATACCTAATAAAACTGGAGGTGATGTTAGTGCTGAACTTAATGATTATCTTCAACATTTGAGTCGTTATACAGCACAAGTTCTTAAAGCTAGTGGTAAACCTTTACCTTCATTCTTAGCTGATGAACACTTTGGTCTTGAGGAAACAACTAAATCAGATATTAATAAACTTACTAATAAAATTATTCAAGAAGCTAAAGCAATTCAAACCAAATTTGATTTAATCAATGATACTATAGAAGATAATCTTGGTCGTAAGAATCCTAAATATACTCTCTATGTTTCTATAGGTGGAGTTGAATATAGAGTTCTTGATACTCCTAATCCACGTAAAGATGCTGGTATTCGTCTTGAAGGATTTGAAGGTCAAATTAATCGTTATGTGCTTACTCCAGCTAACATGAGTAATCCTAATGATGATTATATTCTTATTGCAAAGCATACAGGAGATTCCTCTCGCGACCAGTCCTTGTCCCCTACTGGGGGCTACGAAGCTCAACAGAGTTCTACAGATGAAACTACTGTTCTTAAAACTGAAGTTACAGAAGATTCTTCTAAAGCTAATGGTATTACTACTGAATTTCAAAGTGATACTACTACTGAAAATCAAAATGATATACCAATCGAATTTGTTAAAGCCTCAAATCAGCCTGTTATAGACTTTAAAATTGAAGGGGTGAATCTAGAATCCATTAATGAATTTTTAGTGGCTCTATTGAGCCAAAATGAGGCAAATTCAGCCTTATTTGATTCGAATATGCTGAATACTTTGCTATTAGTTCCGAAGCTATTAAAACATACTAAAGGTAGCACTAAATATGATAGTGATACTTTTATTAAAAATCTAATGAATAAATATTTTACTGATAATAAACTTAATAAACAAGAAAAGTTAATTGTAGATGCTGCTATTAAATTATCTAATGCAGTATATATAAATATCGATGGTAATAATAATACAATTAGATTAAATGATGGTAGTTCAGTTAAAATAGCTGTTGATGCTTTAAATGAATTAAAAGGTCTTTATAGTAAAAATTCTGATTGGGAATTAGATATGAATTCAATTAATACTGCTCTTAATGCTTCTTTTGAATCAGATTTTATATCTAAAATGGCTCAGATTCTTACTAGTGATTCTAGTTTAAATTCAGATGCTATTGCTATAAGACTTGATGAAACTCTTCATAATAAATATGCTTTAATTTCTCAAGATTTAGGAGGTATCTTTATTGATAACTTTAATCTTTTTGGTTCTCTTGTTGCTTTTATTAGTGATAAAAGTGGATTTAGAACTACTAAGATTAATTATTATGATCTCGTTAATGGTATGCGTGAATATCGAGGTGATAATTATAAAAATCTTATTCCTGAAATTATGTCTATTATAAATGTTACTAATTTTCTTAAAACAGAATTTGGTAATAGACGAGATTATTATAATGCTAAATTTAGAGAAACTAAAGATAATCTTTATAAAGAACTTTATAATAATTATAGTTTCTTTTATGATCTTATAGATACTGAAGCTACTGGAGGTTTACCTCTTAATGAATCTCAAGTAATTGATTTTATTAATCGTACTCCTGAGATTATTAGTAAAACCTATCATGAAGGTCTTGATATTACTTTTAATCCTAATGGTGCTCCAGAAGATATTTTAAATAATACTATTACTTCTAATTTAGGTATATACGAAATACTTTCGGATATTAGTAAAGGTGATGAAGTTTCTGTGGTAAGAACTAATCTTGAGGAAAATCCGAATAAAGCTACATATGATATAGTTATTAATCGAAATGGTAAAGAATATAAATTAGGTTCTATCCCTAAATTAGAAACTATTATAGAAGGTATAGCTTATACTGTTGAAGGTGCAAATGGTCAATATTATCCACGTAAATTTGCATTTACCGATGAAATGGCTAATATATTTGCTGAATATCAAAGAGAGATCTTTAGATTCATGTTTCATTATGATAGAGCTTTTAAACCTCGTAATAATATATCTGCTAAAGATAGAGAAGATTCTGAACGTAACATGGAGATTATCTTTGATCTATTTAGAAAAGATAGATTTAAACCTCTAATGAATGCTTTTAAAGAACTTATATATTCTAATTTAACTTCTAAGCAAATTAAAAATATTCTCGATAGTGAAACTCTTACTAGTATAGTTGATTCAGAATATGAAGGTTCTGTGGATGGTGAAATAGATATTAACAATGTAGCTCTTTCATATAATCAAATATATCAAATATGTCTTGATTTATTTCCTGCATTTAGAATTACTAATTCAAATATGCAAAGTATTATAAATGCTAATGGAATTAAGAAACATTTTAATGATTCTATTAATCGTCATGAAATGATTTTTAAAAATAATCAAGCTATACGTAATGATATACGTATGACTGGTTCTAATATTTTTAGAATAAGTCATATTAGTTCAGGTAGAGTATTGATTAACGATGAAGCTCGTACAGAAGATAAAGAAGCTAAACAAGGATTACCTATTATGCATCATCGTAATTCTTTAGTTGAATCCATTAAACCTACTAAAGATGTTGTTGATTCTAAAGGTAAACCTAGAGTTCAAATTGTTTATATTGATGAAACAGGTATTGCTAGAGATCCTAAAACTGGAGGTATTATTCAAAATATAAATAAATTTTCTAGTAATCATATTGGTGATATATTTATTGGTAATAGACAAGGAATATCTGTTGTTATTCCTCAAACAGATGAGATAAACACTTTATTTCCTACAAGTCCTAATACTATAATGGGATCTATTACTAACGAAACTGAAGAAGCTCGTATTAATAAATTAAATAAATATAATAAATATATTAGTGATGCTATTAAAGAAATTCTTGCTCTAAATAGTGGTAATATAACTGAAGCTAGACTTGAAATTTCTAATAGACTTCAAAATATTATTATATGTAGTGAAAAAAGTTCAGCTACACAAGACGATATTTATTTTCAATCAGGTAATACTGCTGATGGAAGTAAACGTTTTGTTATGATGAAATCTGTACTTGGTGAAGGTAAAGGCAAAATTGCTTATCATAAATTTATTCAAACTTCTATTGATGGACGTGAAGCAATTATTCATTATACTTCTGGAAATAAACTTGATGTTTCTAACTATAATGGTGCCTTAAATCATCCTAGTTATCCACATACTATATATTATCTTGATACTCCAGCTGATGTTCAAAAGTTTAATAATAAGCTTAATAGTATAATTCCAAATATGGTTCGTCAATTTGGTCTTAAAGATGGAGCTGCTGTATCTAAAGATTCTAATGATAGTTCATATACTACAGGGTATACAGATCCAATTACTGGAGACCAATACGAAGATATATATGAGTATTATATGGCTACTAATGCTATATACTCTGATGTTGCATATATTAAGAATAAATATGGAGATGTTATAAGCAATGTATCTATATCTGGTAATTCACCTATTAAATTCTCTATTGCTACTAAAGCATTTGATAATAATTCAGAAGTTACTCAACGTTTTTATGATCCTGTTGAATTACTTAAAACTGTTCAAGATGATGAACGTTATAAAGAGGATTGGAGTAATATTGCAGAACTTTCTAATATTCTTGAATATGAAGCTGGTATAAATCCTGTATATGTTAAACATACTGTTAGCAGAATTCAAGTGTTTGAAAAAGGTGAAGGTTCTACTAAACCTGTAAAAACTTCTACTGATATTGATGGCTTTTATCGTAATCAATTTAGAATTGATGTTAATTATAATTGGGAACTAGCAAATGAAGAAGCGCATAAAGGTTATTTAACTCGTACTCTAGCACATGAGATGATTCATACTTATATTATGAAGTTCTTTAATAGTACTATGCGAGATATTAATAATCCTGAGAAACTTGCTCAACGTGAAGCTCTTATTGATTATAATAATAAAGAGTGGCAAACATGGTTTGAAGACTTTACTAAAGCTATTACAAATACTCGTCAAGAACTTGCTAATAAAACTGATTTAAATGATAGAGAAAAGTTCTTAAAAGATATGCTTCGAGATGGAGGTATAGTTAATAAATTAATTCAAGTTATAACCAATGAATTTACTAGCATTAATGAATCTATTTCTCGTAAGCTAGAAGCTAGAAAAAATGGAGCTAAAGTTGTAATTAATGGACAAGATGCTGTATCTGAAATTATTACTTATGCTTTAACTGATCCTCGTGTATTTAGACTTCTTAATGAACTTAAATCCACTACTGATAGAGTTGAAGGTTCTGAAGATATTGAAACTCCTACATTTTGGGATAAGTTTAAAAAAGTATTACTTAATATATTTCAAAAGATATTTGGAGTTATTGATACTAAAGTTAAAGCAGATTCATTAATGGAACGTCTCAATGATACTATTAATAGAATTTATAATAAAGATTTTAGAGATATGGATTCTAATGTTACAATTAGTAGCATTCGGTGGAGCTTAGAAGCCCCCGGTAGAGAAAGAGATGTGGTAGAGAGAGGAACGTCTGCTGAAACTACGGTTGAATCTCCTATTCTTACTGAAACTAAAACTGAAATTCAAACTGAAGAGTCTATTGATACTACAATTGAAGAAGATGAAGATATTGATTGGGATGATGATTATGTTGATATTAAAGGTGATCTTAAATTATCTATGTCTTTATCTGATTCTTCATCTATTGCAATTAACATTTCAAAATATTTAAATGATTCGATTGTTAGTTTAAATAAAAATACTAATTTTGATGAAACTAATAAACGTATTTGTTAAACGTATAAAATTTATATTATGGGTTTAGATTGTAATATTATCCCACAAATTAAAGTCGGTGATGAATATGTTGATAGCAAATGTTTTAAAGATCTTTGGGATAGGGCTAAAAAGCTCTATCCTTTTGATGCTTCTAAAGCACGTGCTGTTGCTAAAGCTGACTATGAAACTCTTAAATCTAATACATTTACATCCGAGAATGGGGATTGGATTCTTTTGCGTGCAATACAGAATAGCAAACTAACAGACGCTCAATTTGCCACTTTTCAAAGCATCTATGGTAATAATATAGATAGGTTGACCAAAAGTATTACCGTGCCATTAAATGAGCAGGGAGAGCCGGAAATAAGCCAATTATGGAATATGGATATTGCTAAGAAGTCTGAAATTTTATATGAAGATGATTATCCTTTTATTGCTGATAGTGAGCAAATGTATTTGAATCGTATTTTTGCTGCTATTGCATTCAGAAGTGAATCTGAATTTAAGAATCTTAATTATAAAGATTTCAAAAATGGTATTAAAATTCGAGATATAATTGCTAAAGCTGTTCTTCAATATGCTTCTAATGCTAATCCAGATTTAGGTTATTTAGGCTATTCAGTCCAACTTAAGAATTATCGTAATCGTAGATCTAAAGAACTTAAAGATGAAGGTAAGAATGTTGCTGAAATAAAAGCTATTGTTCAAGATGAAGCCATTTATAAAGAACTTAAAAGTAAAGCTGATAATCTTATAGCTCTTGCTGACCAACTGAAAAATGTAGACAATAAAAATATATGGCAAAGTTTCGTTAATTATTATAAAGCTGAATTTATGGCTGATATTAATGATTACGATATTGAAGATCATATGACTATGGGTGAGCTTAATGGAGCTACTATGACAGATGAACAAAATATTAATAAATCTTGGAATAGTTCTCTTCAGTTTAAAGTCAATCGTAAAGATACAGCTTCTTCTCGTTTTAAACGTATGCTTACTGAGATGATTTATAATAATCAAAGTAATCTTATGATGCGAGTTGAAGATACTCAATTAAATGGTACAGCTTCTTATTATAACAAATATGGTTTAACTATGCCATTTGATATTAATGTTTTATGGAATTCTTTAATTGATGTTACTAGATATGCTGCAAATAAAGAAGAACTTATAAATAGTCTTAAAGTTACTTCTGAATCTGTTTATAATGGTCAACTTAAACCTTTAATTGATAAATTAGAAATTCTTCCAAACGATGATGCTTCTACTATAGAATCTAAAGAAATATTCTATAATATGTATATGGCTTCAGTTGATATGGCAACAACAGTTGTAACTCAAAGTGAAACTATGAGTTATAATATGTCTGAAACTGATTATAATATGTCGTACGCTGTTCGAGAAAGTAATCGTCAATCTTTTGCTATTACTAATGTGTATAATCAATATCGTAATATTCTTACTAATAAGTTTCAAAGAATTAGTACTAGAAGTGCTGTTCAATTTGATATAAATGCTTTGTATAAAACTGGTAAATCTATTACAGATAAAGTAAATAGTTTACTGTATAAATCTAATAATGCTGGTATTAATTGGACTCCTAATACTATATTCAATTATTTATCTATTAAATTTAATGTTCCTTTTGATGTAATTAAAGCTTTATATGTTGATGGAAATGCAGATAATAAAGTAAATGCTTTAATTCATCAAAAAATTGAAACTGAACTTGTTCATATTGATGATGTATTTGATAAGATATTTAATCAAATAAAAGCTAATATCACAGATAAACAAAGTGAAAGAGCTAAAGATCGTCAAGCTAATAAAATTCGTAATTTGTTTTATGATACTTATAAACCAGGTGATACAATTAATTCTATCGTTGATGATATGAGAGGTAGAATTAATATTTTAGCTACTATAGGTAGTTGTGATCCTTCAATTAAAGTAGATTTAAGTTATATTAATGTTGAAGGTGAACAAGAATATACTCCTGAGTTTTATAATCATATTACTTATATGTTGCAAGGTATTGTTAATCGTATAGGTAATGTCAATGTTGAATTAATGAAATATCGCTTTGCTGATTTTCTTAAATCTAAAGGTACTAAATATAATCCTATTATTTGGAATTTAGGTAATGGTACTGGAGGAAATGGTAAAGGTTTCTTTAATTTTAAAAAAGATGATAGAGGTAATGAAGTTTTAGACGAAGATGGATATAGAATATTAGATCCTATTAATCCTGTAAATATTGAAGCTGTTAAAGCATTTGAATATTCTAGATTTAATGGTCTATCTAATAGAGATCAAGGTATTGGTACACCATATGTTGATATGCATGATTATATTTGGACTCGTGATGTTATTCTTCGTCAAATGCAAGAACGTTATTCATTACCTTCAGCTGATGCTTCTCGTATATATGAATTTGTTACAGGTAATATATTAACTGAATCTAATAGTGGTAAAAGAGCATTACCTTTCAAACTTATAGATAATAATGGTACTTTCGTTAATTATCGTATAGCTAGAACTAATGATCTTGAATCTAATTATACTTTCCAAAGAGTTAAAGATACTCTTCGTACGGAGATGGAAATGATGTTAGATGCTAGACGTATGCTATTCGATTATGATTCTACTACTCATAAACTCACTTTAAAAAAAGAATTTACTAGAAGTGAAGACGAAGTTCGTGAAGAGTTTAATAATATGAATCCTGATGAAAGAGCTGAGATTGTTCATAATAAATTTAATGGTGATATTAATTTAGCATTTGAAGATTACTATAATCATTATTCTTTTAATAAAGAAGTATTTGAAGGTCTTCAAGCTCCTATATTCTGGGATGGTAAGAATGTTATTAAAAATGGTAAACCTACAGGTAATATCTTTAAGTTTGGTAATCTTAATTTCAGATATACTGATGAAAACGGTAATGTATCTGTAAGAAGCATTATAGATTATATAGAAGACGCATTTAAAGAATTACATCCGGATGAATTAGCTTCTTTCGGTAAATTCGAACCTTTTATGATATGTGGTGAAGATTTCTCTACTGCATACGGAGATGTAATCGATAATGCTTTTATGAGAATGTTTGTTGATAGAATGAATAGTCATTTACAAGATGCTTTTGATTATTTAGTTCCTATCAGAGATAATATTCAATCTACTCTAACCTATAAGAATCAACTTAAAGTTATAAGTGAACAACTTCCAGATGATTATAAAAATGATCGTTATTGGGGATTTGTTGTTGCTAATCTATTAACTAATCATTATATTGCAGATATTGCTATTCAAGAGTTATTCACAGGTTATACTTTTGAATTTAAGAATGCTCTTGATTGGGCTAAACGTGCATCTCAAGGTGTTAGACCTGGTTCTAAAACTAGAAGTAATACAACTTATACTCAGATTATCGTAAGTGATGTTAAACTTAGAGATAATATGATTGATAAAATTGTAGCACCTTTTGTTAAATCAGATGAAACTACAACTAATACTCTTCGACGTAGATTTGGTATTGATAAGATTACAACAGCAGACGCATTTAATATTATAACTCAAGATGAATGTATAGCTCGTTTTAAAGCTATGGGTAGTTATGATAGTTTTACTTTACCTTCTGGTAAAACTCTTAAAGAGATTGTAGAAGATGAAGATACTTCTATTAGTTCACAAGATTATGCACGTATTGTTGAACAATTAAAGTATTATTTCTATAAACGAGGTAAATCTACTCTTAATAATAGATTTAATACTGATATTGTATTTTCACATCAAGATAAAAATTCAACTCTTGTTATATTCAAACGTATGTATAAGGGTACAAATTATGAAACTCTTTATGATTGGATGAAACAAGAAGGTATTGATTCTATTAACTTTGCATCTGGACATAAAGTTGGTGGTTTACCTCAAGTTAAGCTCTTTAATATTGCTAATAATGAACAAGATGCTATTCTTAATATTCAATATAATGAATCTACTAATCGTTATGAATTAAAGAATTATCCTAAAGGTATTGATACTTTTAAACATACTCTTAGTCATAGTAATCTCTATGTACAACAAGAAGTACCTTCTCATTTAATGGATGAAGAAAATAAAATTGGTACTCAGCTTCAAAAACGTATTCTTGATAATCTTGTATTTAATGGAGAATACTTTATTGCTGGTACTGTACGTAAAGGTAAAACAGGAGATAAATCTTTTGATAAAGCTGGTGTATTTGAATATTATCAAATGCTTCTAGCTACTAATGCTAATGATGAAATGTATCGTTTGCTTTCTGATTGGGGAGCTATTGATAATGAGGGTAATATAAAATATAAATCTATTAATGACAAGAATGTAGTTGAAGTTAATTTAGATTTAGTTCTTACTGATCTTCGTAGATATTTTAATGAAACTGAAATTGATAGAAATTTCATTAAAGCTACTATGATGATAGATGGTAGACCTTTTATACCTTTTTATCATCCTACTATTAAAAGTAGAATTGAATCTGTTCTATTAGCTCGTATTACACGTAGAGTTACCAATCTTAAACTTAAAGGTGCTCACGTTACTATTCAGCCTGATACTTTCTTACAACCTGCATCTGTTACGTTGGACAAAAAAGGGTTAATTAAAGGAACTCAAGCTAATGTTTCTAAGATGTATCATGAAGGTCAAATTAAATTCTCTGATGACTATTGGAAACTTAGAGCTGAACTAAATGAAGATGGTAGTATTAAAAGAGATGCTAATGGTACTCCAATTATTAAAAAAAATGCTGATTTTAAACTTCAAAGTGAATGGTGGGAAGAAGTTAAACAAGAAGATGGTTCTGTTAAACAAGTATTTCATCCTGCCGAAATCATTCTTAATAATTGGGATTCTCGATTTAAATTAGATGCTGATGGAAATCTTGATTTAAATACTGTTCCGGAGAATCTTAGAACTATGTTTGGTATTCGTATTCCTACTGAAGGACATCAATCAATGTTTATAGCTAAAGTTGTTGGTGTTCTTAATAATGGTGCAAGTCAAGCTATTGTTCCTGAACATCTTGTTACTCGTACTGGTTGGGACTACGATATTGATAGTATTTATCTTTCAATGAAAGAATTTGATGTTATTGATGGCAAATATATTGAATATACTAAAAGCGATAGTAAAACATATAAACGTCAATCTTTAGAATATGTTGCAGATGTTTATTTTGCTAAAGCTAAAGATTCACTTAAACAAGATTATCTTAAAGTTAAAGTTCCTTTAATTAATCAACTTGGTGATATTAATGAAAAGATTAATACTCAAACTGGAATAAATGATCCTATATTAACTAGATTAAAAGCTGAATATACAGATCTTCAAAGAGAACGCTTTTATTCAAAAAACACTTCTGAACGTGAAGCTTTAGCTAAAGCTATGGAAGCTAAAGAAGTTGAAATTGAATCTTATAATACAGCTAATTTAAATCCTGTTATAACTGATTCGGAACTTAAAGCTCTTTATGATGAAAAAACTGAAATCTATTCTAAACTCAAAGAAGCTAAGAAAGATTATGATGCTAAATATAAAGAATTTATAGATAAAATTGTTATTGTCAAATGGAATGAACTTAATGATTATGGAAGAATGCCAAGAGCTGCTAAAGATAATGCTATTATTGATACTTGGATTGGTATTCATTCTGATCTTAAGAATACTCTTAATAAAGAAAAACCTAATGAATTTGAACATAGTAAATCTGCTGCTTCTTATATAAATAGAATTGCGGGTTATGATAACTCTATGATGAATCAGCATTTTCTTATTGATCAAATTAAGATTCGTAATATTAATAATAATATTGCAGTGCTTAAAGGTCAATCTATTGCAGCAGATAATGCTCTATCTATAATGGGATTTATTGAAACTAAACTATCTGATGATTTTGCTATTCCTATTAGACTTAATTTTAGTGATATTGCTGGATATAGTGAAGATATTCCAAATAAAGCTGAATGGGCTAAGAAACAAATTCTTAAAGCTTTTAAAGAAGAGAAATTATCTAATGGAGAACATAGTATTGAAATTAATGTAGATGATAGTACAATTACTGTTTGGTGTCGTAGTTTATATAATAACGATTATGGTACTTGGATAGATATAAATGGCGAACCTATATCAGCTCAACGTTCTGAATTAACTTCTCATATTCTTGATGCTGTTAAGGATAATCTTTGGTTTAATCTTAATACTTATACTATTGGTAATACTGCATTATTAGCTTCATTTCCTATAAGTTGGAATGCTAATTTAAAATCTAAGAATACTAAAGTAGAAGGTGTTAATAGATATATTTATTCAGCTCTTATTGAATCCCAACAAATCATTAGTGATTTTGTTACTAATATTTCTATTAAATCTATAGAGAACTCTAATAACTTTACTAATATTAGTTTTCATAATATTCGCAGTGATTATATGATTGACGCCGCAACTGTTATGAGTAAACTTCTTATTAATACAGGTGAATCTTTTAAAGATTTTATTAAAGACTATTTTGCATTTAATCAAGATAATGTAGGTCTTAAAGCTGTTATTAATAAAATTAATAAATTTCTAGCACAAGAAGATTTATCTAATTTTACTATAGCTAAAGCTCATAAACACGGTTTAACTATAAATCAAAATCAAGTTCAAGCTATGGCTAGATTTATTGAAGCTATTGCTGAAAAAACAAGTATTACATCATATGAGATAAATAGTGGAATTAAGAATAAAGCTAAAACTATAACTGAACTTGATGCTCTATTCAAAGAAGGTCAAAATTATAAACATAATGTTGAAGATCTTGAAGCATATGCTAATTATCTTAATCGTCAACTTGAAGTTTTAGATTATTATATGTACGTTGATAAAGCTGTGAATGCTATGAAACGTGCACAGGGATGTCTTATTACTGAAAAGAAAGGTGCTGGTCCTAAAACTTCTGAAAGTAATAAACTCTTTGAATCTATTGCTATGCTTCAACATAATGTTAACACTTTAGTTCAAAATGCAAAAAACGCTAAAGTTCCTGACACTATGATTGATGAACTTCTTTATAAATACTATAGTGTAAATGCTATTACAGATAAAGGTAAAGTTATAGATGATTGGATTGATAAAGCAAATGATTATCTTTTATCTATTACAGATGTTGAAGATAAACCTATTCAATTAAGTAAACCTAAATCTCCTTTTAGAATAGGTAATCAATCAATGATTGAAGCTATATTTCCATCTATTACTAATCCTAATTGGAAAATAGAAGATAGTGCTTATCCTATTCTTCAACAGCAATTATATTCTACTAATGAGATGTCTGTTAATATGTTTCATGATATATTTATTAGTGAAAATCCTCTTTTTAAAGATAAGATTAATTATTGTATGGCTAAACTTGGTCAGAATAATAATCCTGAACTCAGAGAAGCTCTTATTAATTATGCTATAATTGATAAGATTCGAGATATGTCATTCTTTAATGATAATAGTAAAAGTCCAGAAACTGTTCTTGAAGATAGAGCTAAACTTCTTGGTTGTACTAGAATTATTAAGAATGATAAGAATGAATTTAGATTCCAATTAATTACAGATTTATCTCTTACATCTGTTAATCTAAAAACCTGGTATAATGAAACTGAAAATAGATCTTATACTCATGCTGAAAAAATAGCTATGTTTAAAGATTTACCAGTAGGTATTCAATTAGCTATGGTTAAAAATACATTAACTGATGGTAAATATGTAGTAGTTAATGGACAATATATTACTAAAGGTAATCTTAAACTTAATCCTAATCATATTCTTTCTTTATTATCTTCAAATACTATGGAAAGTATTATTATAAAAAATGGTTACATAGGTATTTCAACTAAAGAAAGTGATGATATTGATTTCACTAGAGATACATTCTTTCAACTTATTAATAGTCCTGATGAGTATTGTCGTATTCTTGGGGAAAATCTAGTTAAATATGCGTTTTGGATTAATAAACTTGATTTCGGTCGTAATCTATCTAAATATATTCCTATTGATCTTTACGGTAGATTTAAAACTAAAAATGATGGTTATATAAGTGCTTATAAGACTACTTGGGGAGATCAATTCGATTCTATTAATTTTGAATCTATTGATGGTACTAGCGATAAAGATATAAGACTTGCGATGAGAGAACAAGGTATTATCGATGGAGGTAGTAACTTTAGATCAAATAATACAGCTCTTTATAATTACGCTAATGCTTTATATGCTAGTCAATCTAATGAAGATAATATTCTTCTTAGAGATAACGAAGAACTCGATCGTTTTATTGAAGCATTTGTTAGAGCTAATTCTGATAATACTCGTATCGTTAAATATATGAAACCTGAATATATTTATGATACTAATAGTGGTAAACAAAGAATTAAAGATCAAACTCCTACTTTTACTAGGATTACTAAAAGTAATTTATCAAGAAATGCTTTTGGACTTAAAGGTGGAATTGCAAATGAATGGCATAATGATGTTGACCCTGAAGTTCGACAGTATATAGAAGATGCTCTCAATAGTATTCTAAAAAATGCAATTATTGTTAAGCATAATGATATATGGAATATTGTTGGTCAAATGATTATTGAACCTACAATATTTGTTAATAATTCTCGTTATGCTAATGATATGTATCTTAAGACTCGTGAAAAAGTTATAGATAAAGAACTTACTGGTCTTAAGAAATCTTATAAAGCTAAATTACCTGAAGGTACTCTTTATAAACGTTTTGATATTAATGATTGTACTTTTTATTATCCTATTAATAAAACGTTTAAATCTGAATATTTAACTACAGCTAATGATTACTTTAAATATAATATTGAAGCTCAAGAAATATATGAGAAAATAGCTACAGTTCTTAGTAAGTTCTATCGTAAATTTAATAATTCTGTTACTAATACTGAATCTCATGGAAGTTTAACACAAGCTATTGATGCTGCTACAAGTAATGCAGATATTACTATTTATATTGGGAATGAATCTGATACTAATAGAGGTCTTATTGCTAATGATGATGTTATTACTATATCAACCCAGCGAATCATCGAAGATTCATATAATACCGAAACATTACCGGCTAATATCAAAAATTTGGCACTAATCGCCAACGGAGAGCCACTTTCTCAACTCGAACAATTAAAAGTTCAAGGACAAATTTTCAAGGGCTTAGAAAGTCTTATTCAAAGACTAAATCCAACAAATATTAGTGCAATTCAAGCTGATGGTATTAATGATATTATAGTTGATTATATTGGTATTAAAAAGAATGCTACAACTACAGTTCATACTATTAATAGTACAACACCTAAGTTCTCTATGGTTTTAGATACTCAGTTTGTAGCAGATGATAATACTGGATTAGGTATATCAAATCTAGAATTTATTAATACTCTTTATGAAGTTGAGAAGACAGCTATTGGTAATACTAAGTTACTTCGAGATGAAATGTCTATCATGGGAGAACTTAATACTGATTTAGAGAAACTAGACGCTAGAGCTAAAGATGAAATAGCTAAACTAGGTAGGGATATGAATAGTCTTCCTAATTACATTGATACTTTCAAGTATAATGCTAGAATATTTGAGAGTGTTAAAGATATGATTAATAATATAGTCATTGATTTAAATACTAATAGTATTGCCGATTTATGGACTAAGAAAACTCCTGCTGATCGTAAACAATGGGTTACCGATTTAAATAAACTTAGTAGTCTTATTAAATCTCAAACTTATATTGAAGATTTAAATCCTATTGATGAAGCTAGTTTTGAAAATGCTTCTCAAACTATTAAAGATTCAATTAAAGATTTTAATGAAGCTCTTCTTAATCTTAAAGGTTTATATGCGGAAATAATTCCTCTTAAGCGCAAAGTTATTGATGCTTCTAAGATTTATTTTGGTATTATGATGAATCAAAAATCACATAATGCTAGCTTTAATACTAAATTTAAATATATTCAAGATAAACTCGTTGAAACTGGATTTGAATCTGATGATATTGGTCCATATCTTGTAACTGAGAAAGATATTCAAGAAAATATACGTACTATGTTAGGTGATAATCTTGATTTATCTACAGCTATTAAATGGTTAGATTCTGCTGCACAAAGTGGAATTCCTATTATTGATACAGTTCTTTCTCAATATGAACTTCATGCTCTTAATGCTACTGAATTTGCTCTTAATAAAAATAAGCAAGCATTTACATTATTCAAGAAGTATCCTAACTTTTATTCAGAGAAGTCTAATGGTAAACCCAATATCAAATTTTCACAAGCTCGTTCGAATGACTTTAGAACTAAGTTTATTAATGATAATAATGCTCAATTAACTACTCCATTTGATATAGTTAAAGCTGCATTTGATTATGCTCAAGTTAAAGCCTCTATATATGATGAATATATTCGTAAAAGAAAAGCTCTTGAACCTGCACTTGAATCTGACGATTTTATTACAGTTAAAAATGCTCAAGACGCTTTAGCTAAACTTGAAAAAGTTCATATAAAACGTGTGAAAGCTGCTGGTAAAGGTATTTATTCAACAATGAATGTTTCTATTCCTGCTGAATATAAAGGTAGACTTGAATTAAAACTTGAAGATGTATACGCTAATCCTAAAAATTATTTTCCTAATCTTACGGATACTGAAGCTTATTACTATATTAAACTTATTGAACGTGTTTATAAATCTAAGATACGTAAGAAGTTTGCTCAAGTGAATGGTATTAAACTTAAAGTTCAAGGTCAAACTACTAATAAAGTTCTTCTTGAAATTAAAGTTTGTCGTCCTGAATATCGTGATTCTAAATTTAGTAAACTTGCTAAAAACGATATTGATATGATTGTTGAAATGCAAGAATTATTTGCAGAACTTAATGATGTTGCTATGCCTAACACTGTTAAAGGAGCAAATTTCTTTCCAACATTTATATCTGCTAGTTATAGAGATGTTCTCAAACAAGCTATTGGATGGCACGAATTACAAGATGATGATTATAAGAATACATTAAGTGGTGAAACTCAATATTATCTTAAAGCTACAGCTCTTAATCGTCCAGAAGTTAGAGGTAGAATTAAATATGATCTTTATTCTATAACTAATGTTGATACTTATAACGCTTTAATTGAAAAAGCTAATAATATAGCTAAACATAGAAATTATCATAAGCCTATAACTTCTATTAGCGATATAGTTGAATATAATCAAACTCTATCTGATAAGCAAATGAATGAGCTTAAAGATAGAATGAATTATGATCCTCTTAATGTAACTCTTAATTATATTAATCAACTTAAACGTATTAAGATTAATCGTGATTTTGAGCCTGAACTCAATCTTCTTCAAACTATTCTTTCTATGCCTGAGTTTCAAACTAGAGAATACGGTATTAAAAGTAAAAACGTTATTAATAAAGTTTTATCTCTTTATACTAAGAAAACTGAAGTCATTACTAAAAAAGGTAAAGATACTTATGCTTTTGAAAGATTTAAAGCTTTTTATGATGCTTTTGAAGGTAAAAATCGTATTAATACATTAACTGATCAACTTCTTAATACACTTCATACAGTCAATAGTAAATCTCTTATGTGGATGAACTTAACTGCTGCTTTAAAGAATATTGGTACAGGTCATATTAATATTGTAAGCGAAGCAACTGGTGGTGAATTTACTACTAAAGCTACACTTCTTAAAGCTCATGAAATGTATGTTAAAGCTCTCCCATCATTATGGGCATCACTTGGTGAATATACTTGTGATAATCTTGATGCAGCTTTAATGAAGTTAGCTGGTAATATTTTTGAAGATCATATTGAAGCTGGAGTAGATACTAAAACTAATATTGTTTCCCTTGGTATGTCTAAATGGGATAATATAATGTTTTCTCCTAATACTATTGGTGAACATTATCTTCAATTCGCTACATTCTTATCTGCTATGCAAACCCATAGAATTGTTGCTGGTTCTATTATGAACTATGATCAATTTGTATTCTCATTAAGAGAAAAAATGTTTGAACAAATGGTAGATGCTGATACCTTTACTAAATATAAAAATTATAAGACTAAACAAGAATCTCTTAAAGGTAATAATATTGAATTTATAGATTATCTTTCAAGATTCATTTCTTATAAAGCTAATAACTTTACTAAAGAATGGAAAAATAATTACGCTAAAGCTTATAAAGAAGCATTAAAAAATGCTAAGAAAAAATTTGAATCTAATTATACTACTCTATATGATATATTTGAGCTTAAAGATGGTATAGCTTCAATTAAAGAAAATAGTAGTATAACTCTTGAAGATTTTGCTAAATTCTTAGGTAAAGTTAAAGGCATTAATCATAGTCTTCATGGTATTTATAATACTTTTGATAAATCTATGCTATCTGGTAAGATGTGGGGAGAAGTTATTCTTCAATTCCGTAAATGGCTTCGTCCTAACTTTATTAGATACTGGGGTAAACGTGTAGGTAAAATTGTATTTGATGAACGTCTTGAATCTTATAGAAGTGGTGCTTACATGGATATGATAAATTTTCTATTATCCAATGGTAAAAGTGCTTATAGAGAAACTATTGATAAAGCTATAGAAAATGGCGAAGATATTGATTTTGCTACTAAAGCTAAAGCTATATTCAATGGGTTCTGCGGTTTATTATATTGGTTCAAAGATATAAACTTTAGATATAATACTCTACCTCAAGCTCAAAAGGCTAATATAAAAAGAGCCATGTTTAATTTTACAACTCTTGTTGGTTTATCTCTTGTAGCTGCTAGTCTATATGCTGCAAAAGATGATGACGATGAACTTGATGAAAATATATTCTTTGCTCTTGCTTGTTATACTATTTATGGTGTTCAAACTGAACTTTATGAAACTTCACCTTGGGGTCTTTATTCATTCTATAAACGTACTATGGAGGCACCTATACCTTTTGAAACAAGTATGTCTAATGTCCTTAATCTTGCTTATTGGACCCTTATTGCTCCAATGATTGTAGATGATGAAGAAATGCTTTATGATAGAGGTACATATAAAGATGAAGATAAACGTTGGATTGCATTTAAGAAAACTATTCCGTTATTCAATCAATACAACAAGATGTTCTATTTACCAAAGAACAATACATATTATATGCAACAGAACCCAATATTACAGATGATAGTTGAACTAAATAAGTAAGGACTTCTGTTGGACTTAAAAAAAATAAGAGAGGGCTTTCAGATAATACTGTCAGTCCTCTCTCTTTTTGTGTCTATACTAAACTTAATACTACTAGTGTTAACGCTAAATTCCTCTCGCTTCCACGTCTATCCCTCTACCGGGGTCTACATAGTTCCGCTATGTTTATAATCATTATATTGATAATTCTATTGGCAAACTTGTTAGTAATTATGATTATAAAGAAAGCATTTTTAATACTATTGGTAATACTAGATGAGCTTTCCAATCCCCAGTAGGGAAAGTGCTTGTGGTTGCGTGCGGAACTAAGCATAGCACTTGTAATAGCACTATGCTTAGAAGACTAATAATCAATTTCACTATCAACACCACATTCACTAAGTCCACCAAAATTAACTTTATTTACATTAACAATATAAGGTAAAATCTTTTTAATTTGAGTAGAATTAACAATAAAACTTTGATTAGTACCCGGATGTCGCATAACATACTTAATACTACCAATATAAAGATTAGGAGAAATGCGTTTATGCTTTTGCTTTTCAGTAGCAGTCATAGTAGCAAATCTATAGATTTTATGCAAAACAGACCAATTACCAGTAAATTCATTAATAAGAGTTCCATTTGCATCACGAGTGATTACATTACCATCAATTTCAATATAACACGTATGTGTTTTCTGATCTTCCATTATGCAGCTTTTAAAGAAGTCAAAGCAAGATCAAAAGCTCTTTGATTAATTTTACAAGCTGTACGTTTAGTAAGAGCTTCAAAACGATCTTCTGATGACTTATAATCAACAACATTATTCATATAGCAATTCACTCCATTATAAAGCCATAACATACTACCTCTATGCATCTCTTGACCAACACCGTTTTCAATTGTATCAAGTACAGCAATAACTTTATTTTGAGTTTTAGTAGATATAACTTCTTTATCAGCAGAATATATACTAGTTCTTAATTTCATATGATCTTGTTGTTCAGCAGTAAGAAAGAGATCATAAACAAATTTATTAACATCTCTACCACTAACAGAAACATTCTTTAGAGCTTGCATAGATTCTTGAAGAGCTTCATGATAAATATGAGCTGAACGAATTTTTTCAACTGCACTCATGATAGCATTGTGAACATTTTTAGTATGTTTGAATCCGAATACTGAATCAGCGTTTTTAATAGCTTGATTAAGCATATTATTACAAACAACACGAATATTAGTAACAGCACAAGTTATTAAACCGGAACCATCATGACTATTAGTAAATAATAAATACTTATCGATAAGATCATTATTTCCAATAGTCATAGCTTCAGGAAATTTTGCAGTTACAAGCATACTTGCACCGTCTTTATATACACCTGCTGTTTCAATACGAACTGTCTTATCATAATCACAAACTTGATTAATAAAGTCAAGAGCAACAGAATTTTGAACAACTTCATATTTAGAACCAACAGCACCAAATACATGATTATTATCTTCTCTATAAGTAGCAAAAGAATTTGGAACTTTATAAAGAAGAAACTTATCTGGATCATTAATATCAGCAAGACGAACACGAGTTTCTTTAATACCGACTTTATAATCTAAACCAGCTTCTTTAATCGCCTCTTCAACACTCAAATCATTGATAGGTTTACCCATCTCATTAAATATAAGAGGACGTCTTTGATAATTTACAAAAGGCATACCGAGTTTTGTTTTAATAATTAATTATTTTCTAATAGTGACAACATCTTTTTCACCAAGTGTCCAAGCGTCAAGACCTTCAGGTTCAGTATCAAGTATATCTTTAAGTTCCTTATTAGATACTTTAACTTTAATATCTGAATCATCTATCAAAATACCTTCATTTGCCGCCATTTCCCGCAACTTGGCTGCCTGTGGTATCGTTAATCCACTAGCTATATTTATGGTCGCAAATGCGCTAATTTGGGGCAAATTTGGCATATCTAATATGGAATTATCGCTGATATGCTGGACAACCGACAAGGCAAAGTGATTATATAAGTCATTATCAGTTTCAATAGTTTTAGTCTTACGAACGTTAATAGTAATAACAGGAGTTTTATAAGAATAAGCCTCAGTTTCTTCTTTAAGACCTGTATCTTTATTTTTTTTGACTACAGGATCACCATATTTATAAACAGCTTCCGCAATAGCATCTTTAAGTTTATCTTGATTCTTTTCAAATCTAGCAATGCGATCATCAAGAGCTTTTTTGTATTGTTTCAATAATGCAATATCACTTGAATATCTATCTATTACAAAAGAATAAGCATATAATTTATCATCTAGTTCTTCTTGAGCAATCTCAAGTTCAGAAGCAAGAGATTCATCTAGTTCACCTTCATTTTCTATAACTTGATTAAATATATTATCAAGTTTAGCTTGTATTTCAAACAGATTCATCGAAATCTAATTCAGTTTGGTAATGAGTATAATCTTCAATATCTTTAAAACGAACAACAATATCTTTAACAAGTATTCTATCTACATTATATAGAGAATGTTTACCATTTAAAGGTTCATAAACAAGAATTTCATCTTTAGAAACTTGCTGTTTAAAAGTCATAGGAATATCTAAAGAATGACCATGAAAAACTGTAGTAGGATTACCATATAACTTTATATATTCTTTAATAGGTATAAATGCTGTGATTTTATTCACTTGTACTTTTACTCGATCCTTCATTTTGTGCGTCATATTGTGAAGTACGAATACATTCAAGATGATCTTTACATTTTTGCATAATTACATGCATATTCTCATGAGCTTTACCATATTTATCATATAGTCGTTTTTTAATTATATTATCCCAATCTTCATTATAACCGGTATAATATATTTCACTTTTAACCCCTAAGAATAAATATTCACGTGCGTCTTGTGCAGGAAGTTTAAGTTCATCTTTAGCTTCATTATAAAAGATTTCATCCATGATGCAACATCTAATATAATGATAACAACGTTTAGCTTCAATAGCTTCTGTATTTTGATAAAGACAAAAAGCAATATCTTCATAATCATAAAGTTTATCGATTTTATCTTTATTGATATTAGCTTCTTTAACATCAGCTAAAAATCTTTTCATGCAAGAATCAAAAATACTATGATTAATCCAATGAGGTAAACAAAAAGCAATACCTTCAAATTTACTATTATTAGAATAATCACACCAACGAGTAGATTCAACAGCCATAGATTGAACACGTTCTCTTACAAGTTCATCAACAACACTTCTAAGAGTAGTAATATATGCACTCATACGAGCAAAAGGATGATTAAAATCCGGAACAAACCAACTAACACCATGTTTTTTCCAAATCTCATCACCTTCCATAGTTGAAGTCATAATAAGTTGCTTAGCTAAATCAGGATTTATATCATAAACAACTCTAAGATTGCTATAAATATAAAAAACATCATCATTTGAATTTCGTTTAGATTTTTTAATCACATGTCTTGAAAAATGAGATGTAGCTATATCATAAGAATATTCATCCATACTACCTAAACGTCCTGTAATATAAATAGGGCAATGTTCTAATATAGAAGTATGACCTTTATCTATAAGCATAAGAAGAAACTTCTGATAACTTCCAGGTACAATCTTACTTTCAGATTTATAACAAAGACGACCAGCATATTCAGCTAATTGAAGACCGCCTTTTAGATTATTAGCTGTATGAATAACTGCAACAGGTTTAACAAATTGCATACTTATATATTTAATTTTGTTTGACCATCAGTTTCAATAGTATGATATAAATCAAGCAGAATAGATTTAAGATGATCTTCAATATTAAATTTAATACCATCATTACCATTACTTAAACCTAAAATACTAACTTCTTTACCATTAATTTGCATATGATAATTTAGAGTAGCTTCAATAATACTTTCAGTATCAATAGGTAAACAAGTGTTAATTGAATCAGTCTTAACAGTACATCTACCACCAAGTCTATGAATTTCATCAACAATATACCAAACTGCTTTTTCTAAATCTTCAATTTGTTTATTAATAGAAGATTTATCAGCATCAATTTTAAGACCAGCTCTCCATAGATATTTGATAGCATTACCTACATTAAAATTTCTATGACGAGTAACATCAATACATTCTATACCACTAGGATCAGAAGTATAATGTTTAGGATGATTAACATTATCTTTTTTAGCCATAATTTATCTATTATCTCCTGAACCATGAAGTTTACCTTCAGTTTTACGTTTAGATAATTTATCAACATTTAGCTTTGCAATATCGGATAATTCAAATCCAATGGCAGCAGCTATACGAGAAATATACCAAAGACAATCGCCAAGTTCTTTAGCTATTTCAATTTCATCGGTAGCATTGAAATTACCATTTTTATCACGATAAATCTTTTTAATTTTATCTGCTACTTCACCAGCTTCACCGACTAGACCTAGAGCTTTATATCCTATATTAAATTTATCATTAGGATATACATCAGTAGTATCAGCGAAATCTTGATATTCATTAAATTCTTTCATAGTATTAATTTAATTTTAACAAGGAATTGTATCACTAATAATTTTCCAATCTAACGCAATCAGATCTTCTTCACTAGGAGCATAATAAGTAATATTTCCATTTATATTAATCAGAATTTCATTTTTGACAATATCAGGAAGACTTTGCATATTAGGAATTATATTTGCAGGAATATTAGCAGGAATTTGACAAAATATAAACTTATCTTCTTCCCAATTGCTTCTAAAAGCAATAGCTTCTCTACTTATAACAGCTTTAAGAGCTTCTTCAAATATCATAACAATAATTTTAGACTAAACAAAAATAGCCGCTAGTCAATTAAGACCAGCGGCTTTAACCGAGTGATTCACATCAATATCGATAAATTACAAAATAACAAAACAATATATATGCGTAGCGGAGTTACCGTTTAAAAACATATTTCAACCAACTACCCCATTTACGATCAATAAGAGAACCTTTAGTTTTCATAGGTATAAATTCAATATATTTAATGTTTTTGACATCATCAATAAGATTATTAATGATAACATGAGACGTATTAATTCCTTTTGAATGTATAAGAATAGATCCACTTTCAATATAAACTCGAACATCATAATCATCAATATCTAATTCATTATGTCTAGCTTCACGTTCAAATGAAAGTTCTTTATAAGCTTTACCTTCAGTAAAGAGTTTAAAGAACCATTCAATAATATACCAAACATAAAAGAAAATACCAAGAAGATCATTTTGTTGTTTAGTATGTGAACGCTCATGTTGAATAAGACGAAAATATCGATGAGGATTTCTAATAAAATATTTAATTCTATTTCTATCTTTATCTTTAATATAAAGTCTAGCAAATAGATTAATAGCAGTAAATTTACCAAAAGGAATAGTTTTACTAAAATAAACTTTCATAATTTAATCATCAGAAAAGTTATAATCAACTATATCTTTCCAAGTATTATTAGGCATACAACCTTTATAATCTGAAATAATAGCTTCCATAAAATCATCAATTTTCATAGAAATAACAGTACAAATATACATATCTTGAAGACGAATTGTACTATTTTCATCACAAAACTCATTACCTTTACTATTGGGAATACCAATGCTAACAAGAGCTGCTAAGAAGTATCTACGAAACATTTCTTTTGTAACACTAGAAACAGCATCCATAATTAAGCTTTCTTATAGACATATTTATCACAAAGAGCTTTAATGCGATTGGAAAGATGTTCCATTTCAACTTCAATCGTTTTAGCTGCGGAAAGATAAGTAGTAATGTTAAGTTCACCAATAAATTCCGGAAATAGTAGCATATTAACTTTAGCTTTATAAGTATTACCAGAATCATTTTGAGCAATCCATGCTTTAGGATTAGCATAAAAACTAAATGTATCAGTAGTTTTAACTATTGAATTAAGATACAAAGGATTAAGTTTAGGAAAGAAAGAAAGTATATGATTATCTGAAGGAGATTCAGTTGAAGTCATAACTTCATTTTCTAGCCATTCTTCAACAGCTTCTAAAGAACTAAACATTAATCTAGCTGAACATTTTGCTTTAGCAATAGGACTACCTTTAGGAACTTTATATTCTATTATTTTAATATGATCTTTGATTAAACCGTGAGCATATCTATTAAACATTTTAACAGCATGATTATGAGATTCAACTTCAGCAGCCATATTAAAATCAATAGTAACTCTAAATTCAGGAGTATAAGCTAAATCTACATTTTCATTATCAATTAAATATCCTATATTCCAAATCTTATAATAACGAGCATTTTCATTGTTACCATCAAAGAATTCAATAGGGATATTATGAACATAAATATAATATTGAATCTTAAGAAAAGTTTGATAAAATACAAATTGATTACCACTTGTAACAGGAATAAAATCTCCATTTATATCAAGAATAAAATTAATATTGGTATTAAGCCAATCAATTTCATCTTTATGTAAATCATTAATTGTTCTAATATCTTTACAAATATAAGGATCCTCCGAAGAATCCATTCTTACAAGAGATGGAACAGTAATTCCATTTACGGTAATAGGTTTATATTTATCAGAAGTAATAGCTAATGTAGTAAGTTCTTCTTTTGTATTAGAAGTTTTTTCAAGAACATCTTTAGCTTCATCAATTTCTTTAAAAGGATTATCTACTTCCATATATTAATCATCATTACTTTCATAATCACGAACTCCATAAGCATTAGCATTAAATGGAATCTTTTTATCAGTTCTTTCATAGAACTTAATAGCAAGTAATTTACCAATGAATTGATTTCTATGAGCTAAAATATAATCACTTGTCATAGTTTCATCAGTAACACCATTATAAACAGATGTAGGTTTAACTTCAAATATTTCATTATTTAAATCATTCCTACATTTAAACTTAGCATACTCATAATTAATCTCTTTGCCATCAACAACTTTAGTTATTTTATCAACAAGTATATCAAGACAAAAACATTCAGTTTCTTCACATTTTTTAGCTTTCATCATAGTTTGAGGACGAGAACCGAATTGGTATTCCGCGGTTTTAACTCGAATAACACAGCCTTCATAACCATGTTCAATACAAGAATCTCTATAATCTTCAACATCTTTATCATTTTCAACATTAATTATAGAACATAATGCTACAATTTTAGCTTTGGTTGTACAATCATGTTGACAAATAGAATTTTGAATAAATATAGAATCAGAATCATTTTGACGTATAGCTTCAAGTTTAGCATTATTTAATATTGATCTTCTTAACCAATATCTATCTATATTAGACATATCAGGAATACTAAGATCAAAATTAACGAATTGCAGTTGTTTATGAAGAGGATTTTTAGGATTACGAGCAGCACCACCTATAGTAGTATTCTTTTGATCTTTAATATAAAGCTCACCATCAAAAGTAATATTCTTATAATCTTCTCGATAAAATACATATTTATCAAAAGTATCTTCAATATGTTTTACATTATAACGAAGACCTTCTTTACTATGAATAACAACTTCATAACTAATACCAAATAAACCATTGTCAACAGTTTCATATTTAATAGTACAACGAACTCCATTAATTTTAGGATCAGCCATAGCACCATTAGAATAATCAAATATACCTCTTTTCCACTTCTGACACTTCATAGGTTTATCTACATTATTTGCATCAGTAGCGAATTTAGGAATAACGTTATCAAGTAAATCATGCAACTGATTAACACTCTCATATCTATTCGGAGTAATACCGTACATTTCGGCTGTCTTATAACCTCTGTCGATTTTACGCTTAATTTGGCTATTATAAGACGTTTTTGTCGAAGTTGATATAATTACTTGTCCGACGTCTGAAAGTCGCTCAAATGAGCCAAATGATACCTTATCTTTGATTCCATCAGTGCTTATTCGCCAATACACGATACGTCCCAGTGCATCTCGTTTATAAAGAGTAGTACTCTTATCATCCCCATATACGTTTGCCATCTTCATCAACATTATGAAGTAAAACAATAGCATAAGTTGGATTATTATAAGCAATCAACATACAATTCCAAGAATCACGTATAGTCTTATGAGGAGCATAAGCTATAGTTTGAAAGTTCTTATGACAAAAACATTGATAACTTCCAGTAAGCGTTTGTTTATTATGAAGTTTACCTTGAGTTACTTCAAAAAGACTTTCAATAATCTTAAAATCATCATCAGATTTAATCTTAGTTTCACCCATAAATGCTCCTTCTTTAAAAGGATTAAATCCCCAAGTATGAACGAATTGACCAAGTTTAATTTGAGCATTTTGATATGACATTTTACTCATTACTTCACGTAAATCAGTAATAGCTTTAATAACTATAGCATAATCTTCTTTATTCATCGGATAAAGAAAATATCTAGTACCATCATCAAAACGTTTCAAAGGAATACCATCACATAATAGACGTTGTGCATCAAGACACAACTCTTCTTTCTTTATCATTTACGATTTCATTTAAATACATATTAGCAAATTTCTTTTTAACAAAATTGTAATCTGTAATACGAACTAAATCTGTAGGATCTTTAGCACTATAACCTTTAGTCATAAATAAAGCTGTAAAACCATAATTCTTTTCATATTCGATAGCAGATGTAAGACCTGTGTTATCCGTGTCAAGCATAACATAAATTTGAGATTTAGTAGTTTTTCGTAAAACATCAACAATATTATCTGGAAGTTTTGCGGTTTCACTAGCAATCACATAAACTCCAACATCATTAATTCTAAGTTCCTTCAATAATCGTAGTATTAGCATCTTATCTTTTTGAGATTTGACTATTAACTTATATGTAGTATTAGCTAAATTATCAAGATTTTCAAGAGGACATTTATTATTTGTAATAAAACGATTAGCAGTATGTTTATTTCTAAATGGAAAATAAAGTTTAATACAACCATCATTAACTCGATATTCATAACAAGGATCATGACGAGTATAATAATATGGATTACTAATACCATCAATCTTAAAAGATTCAACTACTTTAACAAATCTATCGACTAGATCATTAGTAATACCAAATTGATTATAATACTTGTAATCATAAAAGGATGCTTTACGATTTACAGTTGTAATAATACGAAGTTCATTATTAATAATTCTATTTTGACTTTGATAAACACGATTAATATAAGGTGAATCATTCTGCACATCAGAAGCATATTCTATAATATGAGAACAAATATCAACAAAATCTTTATTATTAGTACAATTCTTTTTAAGAACTAAACCAACAATCTCGAACACATCACCTCTATAACGATAATCAGCAAAATCACGAAAAATTAACTTATTACCATACCATTTAAAACTAACAGAAGGATTAGGATCATAACGAAGAGGATTAGAGATTTTATAATTGCGTAAACAAATACAATTATTTATCTCTGTTTCAGGAATATTAAGAAAGACAGAATAAATATGTACTTGATCAAGTGTATTCAAAATATAATCTTTATCACTTGTACTCCACATATTTACATCTTTTATAGCATTTGCAGTCCCCAGTAGGGAACAAGACTGTGGTCGAGAGCGGAGCGTTTGCAACACTAAGCACAAAACCAATAGAAACAAAAAAAAGAGGGTAGATTTCTCCACCCTCTTCAAAAGTCTAAGTTACATCTTAATATTTTCCAATTCCACCACCATTACCAGCATAGCGATTTTTCAAAGCGTTAATAGTATCAGCATTTACGCCTTGACCTTGACCGTAATCCATAGCAACTCCAGCTTCAGCAGCAGCACTATTCGGTTTTTCGTCTTTGTCAGCATCTTTTGAAAGTTCAACAGTTTCACCTGGAAGAATTTCAATAGAAGGTTTTTTACCGTTAATAACACGTTCAATATAACCTTGACCAACAAAGCCCGGAGTACAAAGATATTTACGATCTCCATAGTGAGCAAGAAGTTTCATCCAAACAATAATAGGTTCACCTTTTTCATCTAAGAATACAGGTTTATCATCTTTACCGGTATTAAATGCTTTAACGAAAAACTCACAGAAAGCTTTCCATTGAGCGATACGTTCATTGATACCAGCATTCATATCAATTGGTTTAGGAAAACCTGGTTCAACAAAGTTAGGGCAACCGATATAAGCATCAAGACGATGACGACAATTACGATAAGCTTCAGTTACAATAGAAGTAAATGTTTTAACATCTACAGCAGTTCCATCAGTTTTACGAGTTGTAACTATACGAAAAGAATCAGTATAGAAACGATCAACTTCATCACCCGGAACAGGTTCTTCTTTATAACGGAATACAATAGTAGGAACAGGAATACCCGCATATTCATATGTGGAAGCGATTCCATTTTCATCTACTTTTGGAGTTTCGGTATCTTTAATCTCTACAGACACAAGATGAGCTTGACACAAATTGTTGAACTCTTCACGAGGTTTAAACTTCTTATCTTGGGTAACAACAACTTCACCAAAATTAATAACACCAACTTGACTTTTATTTACTTCACTCATTTTATAAATAATTTAAAGAGTAAAAAAAAGAGGAACCTTATTAGTTCCTCCTTTTGTAAGATAGATTCCAAATCAATGGATTACTTATAGAAGATTAAATATCTTCAGTTTCAGCTTTTGCTTCTTGAGCTATCTCAGCTTCTGCTACGGGTGCATCCTCAACAGATACTGGAGCATCATGCTTCTCTTCTGCCTCATCAGCTGCTTGTTCAGCTTCAACAGAAGGATCGTACGGACGCTCGATAACTTGAGCATTAATACAAGCATAGATTCTCAACATAGAACCATCAGAGTTCGGATAGTCAATACCGGTATCAATAAGTTCATAGTGAACTTCGCGATTTGCAGTGTACTTAGTATAAGGTTTACCCTCAGAATCTTTCTTATCAATTCCATAAGCATAACCAAGTTCAGCCAACTTATCAGCCGTAATAGCTTGTGCATCTACAGTGTTTTGCAAGAATTGTGAATAACAAGCAGCATAAGAGCAGAATAATTTACGTCCAGTTCCTTTAGCTTTACCAACAGCAGCTAATGTCATCATATCATCAGTTTTTACTTTAGATACCATGATGAAGAACTTCTTATTAATATCATTTTCACATTGATCAGCAGTTAAGACCATAGCTTTCATATAGTCACCCGTTTCAATGTTCAACATTTTAGAAGCAAGACCGTTAATACACATCTTATTTATAGAGATATTAACAACAAGCTCCGGACGAATTTCATCACTTACTTTAGCAACTTTAGCTACAGTTTCAAAACGACCTTCATTGATACCAGCTTTCAAGAAATCAAAATTCATTTTTTCCATGACTTTAACTTTATTAATAGTTTATGTAAGATAGATGTTTGCAATATAATTACCACAAACGGTATTTAATTTTTAATAATTAGTGTTATCATCTGCTTCTACGTATTGAATATCAATAGTATCATCATTAAGTGATTTAACTTCTTTAAGTTCTACATCACAATACATACCATTGAGAATATCATTAGCACAGATACGTGCAGCAATCATAATTGCCATTTTTCTCATAAGCGCACGTGTATGTTTATCCCAATTATCTTTACCTTTAACATCAGCCCCAGTTATAGAATTTTTACCAGATTTAAGACCTGCATCTATAGCTTCTTGAAGAGTATAAGAAATAGTAGTTTTCTTACCTTTTCTAATAAGTGAAACAGTAGTACGATAAGTGTCAATAACACGACTAACAGGAACCATACCTTTTTCAGCCATCGCAGCTCTAACATAATCATCATTATATTCATCTACATCAATATGACGATCAGGATTAAATTCAATAATAGGTTTGTCAAGTTGTAAATTGAAATATTTATATACAGGAACAAAATCTTCATCAATATCAATATCAATATGATGTTTATTAAGACATCCTTCAACAACATTGATACCCGTATAAACCTGTCTAGTACCACCACTTTCAAAACAGAAAATATTTTTTAAAGAAGCAGTAACACTAAGACCAAGAGTTTTACCTAACTCAACCTTTTGAATTGCATCAAGATTAAGATTACGACCATAAGCGAGAGAAGTCATTGGAGAAAGACCTAATTCTTGCCCAGTTAATAAACAAGTAACCATGTTATCAATGTTAATAACTTCAGTGGCAATTCCATCTTTAACAACATTTTCTTTAAATCTCGCACCAAGATCTGTATTAATTAAACTTTCAGCAAAAGTTCTATATTCACCAAGAACAGCAAGATTACGAGTAATTACATCTTTATTTGCTTGTGCAATAGCATTGGTAGAATCAGCTTTAACTACATTTGCATTAGCACCGTCTTTCGTAGCATCATTTGTAATAACTTCTTCACTCATTTCGTTTGATTTGTTGTCTTTATTTTCCATTGGTAAAAGTAGATATTAATTCTGATATTAGCAACAATAGCTATAACTAAATCAGTAAAAAATTAAAATTTAACATCTTTAATGCTGTTTGCCCACACAATATCAGTAGTAAAACTACGTTGTGCATCAACTAGCTTTTCTTTCTCTTTTGACGTTTTATAATCGTCCGAATTAAGTGTGAAATCTCGCATATAAAGCCATATTATTAAGGTAGGCTTATTTATATATAGTTGTTCGATTTTATCGTCTGATATAGTCTTAAATGGCTTGCAATATGGAGAGGTACATATAATAGTAGTAAGACCTTCCATATCAAAAACCGAATTAGCAACTTCATCAGTAGCAATAATTGAAACATCACCATGTTCTAAATGTTTAAGACATTCTTTACGAATACCAGCTTCACCAAATACTTTAGGTTCACCTTTTTTAGCACCAGTAGCATATAAATAAGGATTACCTTGAAAATCATAACAAATTCTAGAAGATATACCTTTATACCAACACATACAATGATCTAAAGTTTCAACATAATTTGTAATAGAACGAGTCTTACTTAGAACAAGACCTTTACCTTTAATATTCTTAATGATAGCAGCAATAGCTTCTCGTTTATTAAGATTATTATTATATAATTCTAAACGCTTTTCTATAGCATCAGTAAATGCTTTAGTACGTGTAAGAATATTATCAGGATTCCAATATATTTCTACTTGCTTATTATAATCATTAGAAAGATCAAGATCATTTTTCCAACCCATAATCTCTGCAATCATAGAACGTACAGTTTCACTATGAATATGTTCTACTTTATCAGTTAAATTATTCACATAATTAACACCTTTATGACAAGCTTTAATTAAAGCCATATCATCTTCAACCATATCCGTTTTAAGATGAGTAAACTTCCTAAACTCATAATTTACCATCTTAGCTTTACCTTTAAATATAGAAAGCATAGAAGAGATTTGTTCAGTAAGCTGTTTATATAACTCTTTTTCTTCACTTGTAAACTCAATACCAACATTATATATGACATAAGGAGAAATCCAACCTTCTTCCAAAGCCATACCTTTAGTTATAGTATCAACAACCGGAATACCACAAGCAGTAAATGCTTTTAGCATATTAACCGGAATCTTTTTCGTAGTAATAAATAAAAACCTATCAGCAGCTACTTTTTTCAACTTCTTGAAATAAGTATCATCTTTATGATAAGCTTCATTTGTACAATCAAGCATCACAAACGTATCAGCATATAGCATATCTTTACCTTTACAAGTTTTAGTGATACGATCAATAAAATCTTTAAGTAAATCTATAACTACACCTGTATGAACAATACGTTTACGAAGAAAATCTTTCGTTTTAATATCAGGAACTACAATGTGAACATAAGGATCAGCTTCAACTTGATTAGCTACATGTTGAATAACCTCACTAATTACAAGAGGAATATCAATACGTTCAGTATATTGAAATAGACCTTTATAACCAGCTTGTTTCCATTTAAGAATACCCTGATAAATACGCTTATATTTTTCAGAAATATTATATTCTTTCATATATCTTAATTAACATCAGCTAATTTAATAGTTTCTGAAATAGCTCTAGCACACATTTCAATTTCATTACGATTATATAAATCATCAATATAATCAGTTAATAATTCATATAATCTATAACCAGCATCGCCAAGAATACGACATAGATCAAAAACAATATGTTTACTCATTTGACTATGATTATAATCTTTAATATCTTTGCTATTAAAAGGATATTTAGCAAAAAAATCATCTAAAGCGTCATGTAAATACATAACAGCTACAGCTTTATTAGCAGTAAATCTATTAGTATAAAATGCTTTATAAATTAAAGCTCTATCACGTTTCATATTTTACCAACCAAACAAATTATTATTATTATTATTAATTCCACGACGTTCACCTTTACCTGTTTTACCATTACCGTAAAGAATCTTATTAGCTTCATTAATATAAAAACCAAAATGAATATTATAATCTTCTTTATATTCATAATCATTAAACAAAGCCACTTTCTGTCCAGCAACAAGAGCTTTCTCATCAGTTATAATACAATCACTAATATCTTCTTCATAAGTTATATTATCAGAATTTTGAACAATAGCTTTTGTTATAGCCCCACCACCAGATTTACAAATATAAAAACGATTATGTTTTTGACATTTAAGCCAAACAGGTTTACCATCTTTAATTGTCTTATAAATAGTTGTATATTTACTAGCAACTTTTTGACTAAAACAATAATCGTAAATAGCAATTTTAGAAGTATTAATATAGTTTTTAATAAATTCAGTTATATCAACACCATAAAGAAAATATTCTTTAAGAGCTTTCTTTACAACAGGATATTCATAACCTTTATTGTATTCAGGTTCTTGAAGAAAATAACCTTTATATTTAATAAATTTATTCTCAATTGCAGCTTTAGAAGTATAAACTTTACCTTTATTATCAGTCCAACTACCGTCACGATTATAAGATTGCAAAGCGTCATAGAAACCATATCCGACAGCAATATAATCATTAACAGCACTTCTACAATACTTTTCAAAAAGTTCAGTTTCAAGAGTAAGCTTACTATATTCTTCCCATTCTTTACAAATATTATCGAACCTATCTTTACGAACTAAAGATACACGTACAAGAAGACCATCTGTATTAGCAGAAAGAACATCAAAATTATTAGTTTCAAAAGCTTCGATGAGATTACATAATAATAATTGTAGATTTATAGTTACAGTAAAAGTACATTCAGGGTCATATAAATAATCCATAGCATCATTTAAAGCACCATAAATACGATTAATAACAATCTTAAGAGCATTTGCTTCTAATTTAGGACCTTCGTGTTTAGCTTTAAGTCGAGTCTTCATAAGCCATTCAACAATACCTAAAAATACTTCAGGATTAAGATGATGAGGACAAACTTTATATTCAACAATAAAACTCGGATACATAGAATTTACATCAGGATCTGCAAGAACCTCTCCAGGTTCAGCCCAAATGACTTTAGGATCATCTTTACTATGAAGACCTCCTTTTGCCATAGTATAACCTTTATTGTGAGAAAGAAATTCTAAAGATTGAAAGCTCTTTTTCCAAGTAGTAATAGTAATATCACCAATATTTTCTTTTCTCAATTCACTTTGTTTTGCAGCACCAATACCAATGAAAATACTATATCTCTGAATATTATCAAGAATAGCTCTATAAAAAGGAGTCTTAAAAGTAATACTATCTTTTACAATTTTCTTAATAGGTACAGCACTTCTTTCAGTTCTAAGATCAACAAACTCATAAGAAGGCATACCTGACCATTCAGAATAGAACTTAGTCATAAGATTTTTACCAATAGAACTACGTGACATATTACGTAAATCAATACCATACATTTCACTTAGCTTAGCACGAAGATCAAGTTCTTTCTGTTGATTTTTAACAAGAGCATCAGTACCTAGAACATCATTAATATTATAATCAGTGACAAGTTCTATTTCTTCTCTTTTAATACGATAACTCCAATGAATAGGTAAATCTTGAATACGATACCATTTAAGTACAATCATTACAGCTTTAAGTGCAACAAAGGTAGCATCAAGATAAAGAATCTTTTGAATATCAAAATCAGTAAAAGGACGAAAATATCTACGACCTTTATAGAAATCAAGAAGACGTCTATAAGTTTTACCACCCATATCTCTATCAACAGCTTTTTGAGAATGCTCAAACATAAATTCAGTTATATGCTGTTTTATACCATGAACATCTTCTCGAAGACCAGTCTTCCAATCAAATGTAGGAGCATAATGAATAAATATATCAAGCATAGTCATATCATAGTTAAAACTATTATATCCTATGATAATTTTATGAGTTTTAAAAAACATATATAGATCTTCAATACCACTACTAATATTATTAGAATCGTCCCAAGACGCAGGCGTAAAATTCTGACGTTCATATTCATCTTCATGCCAAGCACGAAATATTATAAACGTTTTAGCACCAATAGCATCAAGAATTTCTTTTTTATCTTGTACATTCTTTGCAATATCCGCAGCAATATATAAATCAATAACATCTTGAGGTATACCATAAGGTATAAAAGTAGCCATGAAAAGATTCGGATAAATTTCCAAGTCATATATCCAAGTAGTTGTAGAGGATTTATTAATGGTCATAACGATTTAATCTAAGCCATACATCTTTTTATCTTCATCAGTCCATTTATCATGAGGTTTTAAAGCCAAAGGATGTATTTTATAATTATTACTAAAATTTGGATTAATAGTGCATTTACTACAAATTTCAGAATTAGAAGGTTTTGTAGAACCATAACTATTTGCATAAAGACATAAGAAACAATCACTTTCTTCAACTAGATCTATAACATAATTAGTAATATTTCTAGTACAAGCATCTAAATCTATAAAATCTGTATAACGAGTTTCAAGTTTAGATGAATCATATCTAGAGACAAAAACCATATCAGGATCTTTGCCTTTACCATCTTTAGATCTTCTAGATTCATTTAAAGCTTCAAATTCCTTACAATAAACCAAATCTTTAACAAATTCATGAACATCTTCCCAATCCTTAAAACGAAATAATTTAAATGTATCATCAATTGTATTATTACAATCAGGCATAACATCTAATTTATCTCGTACTTGTTTCATAATAACATCAATATCTTCTGGTAAATGATAAGGATGCATAGCATAAATAGTACCAGCAATAGCTTGAATGAAATTTCTATTTGAAATTGAAATTGTATTACACATTATAATTTATTTTAAAATAACCCATTGATTAACAAATTTACGATAAGCTATAATAGCTGTATCATAAGCACGATCAAGATAACTATAATCATTAATTTTACGCATTTGTTCAAGACTTATAGTATAAATATGAATTTTACCATTAGGAAGTATATCAATACCTTCACCATTTTTAGGTAATTGCTTACCTCCACTAATAATAAAATATGGATCTTTACCATAAGTAATAAACATACTAGGTTCAACTCTAGCAATTTCTTTTTGAAGTCTAGGGAAACATTCAGTAATAGCTTTACTATCTACAGTTTGAGACGTTCCACATTTAACAACAGAAGTTATATAAGACAATGCAAGTAATTTCTTATCTTCAAGAATACGTCTAACAAACGCACCTGTACGACCACTAAGAATGTATTTAGTCTTTCTATCAGCAGGACTAGGAGCAGTAACTAAGTGTAAGATAGTTCCGCTCCCTTCCAGTCCTTGTCCCCTACTGGGGATTAGAGAGTTCCTTATACATAACTCACATTTATCACAATATTCATCTTCATGTTGATTATCAGAAACATTATCAAACATATTAGAAAATCTATTTGTCATCTAATACTCACTTTTACTAGAAATAGTTTCAAATAAATGTCTAGGCATAAAAATATGTTGTGTATAACAAAATACAACATCATATCCTTCCACATTTAGAGAATATCTATTGGATACAAATCCATTAGCATCACAGAAATTACCATAAGTAATTGGAGTAGCTAAAATAAGAATATCATCAATCATATATTCAGCTTCACCTAACACATTATATTCTTCTTGTGTAATAATCATATCAATAATATTTAGTAAAACTTAGAAAACCCCAGTAGGGAACAAGGAGTGGAAACGCGCAACATCTTGCGTTAATCTTGAATATCAAACATATCAAGAGCCATAATCTCAGGAACAAACAAAACTCCAAATGCATATGTAATTTCATAACCAATATCAAGATCATCATATTCATCAGAAGTAATGTCATAATCCATTTTATATTCTTGATAAGTAACACGTTTACAAAGAAATTCATTTCCACTTAAATGAACATATTTGTATTCAGTTGTATTATTTTCTATTGGCTTCGGTTGTATCGGCATAAACTGTAGTTCCATCTTCATACTTAAGTGTTGAGCAAACTACTGCCGTAAGATCATATCCTTTTTTATTAGCATATTCTCTTAGAAAATCCATTTTACCAACACTATCTACATTCAAACCACTAGCAAATAAATGTTCTTCTAGAACTTGAACTGGGTTCATAGAACATTGTTCAGCTACCCAAGTAATAGGAATCATCCAACGATTATTAATAATACGTTGATTACTACCCATACCACAAAAACCTGCCCAACATTCTTTAAGGACAAAAAGTTTATCTATATTCTGAATTTGTTCTTCTTTAGTAAGCATAATTTAATGTTTAAATACTTTATCAAATTCATTTTCTTTCATAAGAGTCATATAACCCTTAACAGGAATATTAAGTGCAGATCTTTCAATAATAATAGCTTTTATACCATATCCTTGATCATTTATAGCAAGAATATAAATTTTATCATTACCTAATTTAGAAATGCAATCATCACAAAGATCTCCTATAATTTTTCTAGGAGCTTCTTTATCTCCTTTAAGTTTACCTAATAAAGCAATACCTGTTTCTTTGCCACAAATAGGACAAACAGTAATACTTGGATTAACTCCATGTTTTTCACTAAGTCTAATATTTTTACTCATAATTTTAAATAAGCATGTTTAGTAGCTCTACTCATAGCAACATAAAGAAGTCTAAGAGCTTCACTAGGATTACGTCTAATACGTTTACCCCATTTAGTTTGAAAATAAATAATATCGTCAAGATCAATGCAAACATTTTCAAAAGTAGAACCTTGGCTCTTGTGTGCAGTTATACCATAGCCATAATCTATGTCTTTAGCAACAAGTCTATTCTTATTCGCAGAATTAAGTCTAAAGTCGGTCATAGTAAGATGAATATCTTTAAATCTAAAGTATCTATACCAACGACTTCTTTCAGTACCTGTAAGAGCTTTATAATGAATTGCATTAATCATAGTACCAAAGTTATCCATATTAGTAGAATCCCAAAAATCAATGATTTTAAACATAGGAGTAACTTTACCATCAAAAGCAGATCTTAATGTAATACAATAACAAGCAAGACCATTATCGGCAATATAATAACGTACATCATGAACAATATAATCTTCACTATTAATAATAATAGGAGATTTATATTCATCAAATACAGTACGATATGCCGTAAACATATCATCTTTAGTTATCATACCTTGAGGATTATTTAAAACACCATCGCGAATAAAAGTATTCCAAAATCCAATGCAATTATTAGTAAAAGCAATAAGTCTAACATAATTTAAATTTCGACTAAAATTATCAGAACTAAACATTTCAATAACTTTATTACGAAAATCAAATTTATTTAGAATAGTGAAACCTTCACCAGTAGCATTGACTTCTTCACGATGATTAATAATATACTGATAAAAATTTTGAGTACCATTAATTAAATCAGAACGAATGATACCAAACAATTCAAGAAGAGGATTACCAGCTTCTTGACGAACAATTTGAGTTAAACGAAATTGATGATCTGTATGAGTAAAAGTAGGACTAATACGATTATAATTATCTTCCTCATTTTTATTTTTTGCAACAACATAAGGAATCTGAAGTTCATCACCTAAAAACAAGAGTTTACATCGACATTGCATAGCGGTCTTCACAAGTAACGTAAATAAACCCGGATTAACCATAGAACATTCGTCTATAATAACGAGTTTATAATTACGCATTTTTTGTTCACCGATGACTTTAAAAGAAGGATTCTCAATATTATAATCTTCAATATCTACATCAGGTCTAAGACCACAAAGAGATTGAATAGTCATACCTTTACGACCAGAACTATTTTCTAATACTCGAAGAGCTTTATGTGTAGGTGCAGTTACACAAACTTTTTCTGTAATAAGATAACGAACAAGATGTCTCATAATAAATGTTTTGCCTGTACCAGCAAATCCACTAAGAGTAAAAGTAACACTTGTAGATTGCCACCATTGCCAAATAGCATTGATGGCATCTTCTTGTTGTTCTTTAAAATATGCAACATTAATTCGTTTAGCACTATTAAGAATAGCACCTGTATTATAATTAGAATTCATCTACAACTTCAAATTTAATATCACGTAATAGTCTACAAGGTTCACCATCTATATCATTTATAGTAAGAGTATATAAAGCCATTTTAGAAGTATCAGTAGAATTAATGAAATTAATATCACAAAGATAAGTACCTTCTTCAGTAACATAGTAAATACCACTAATCTCAACACCAATTCTTTTAATTTTAATCATATCAAAAGGGTTTTAAAATGTATTTAAAAGCATTATCGATAGTTCTATAATAACGACTAAGAGGATGCATTGGTTCAATCGTAGTAAAAACGTCAACAATATATTGTCTTTCGTTGATGATTTTGATAATAGCACCACCACGAGGAAATATAGAAATTGTGACATCGTATACAACATCAAGGAACTCCAATACCATTCCCAATTGCATTCTCCAAGACAAAGTAGTAGCAAACTCAATAAAATTACCATGACCGTTAGTAACTTGGAGTAAATACTTTTGAAAAGCAATACTAATATCTTCATAAGGTTTAAGCAGATTCAATAAAGATTGTTCCATCATCAAAGAACTCTAAGTCATTAGAATCACAATAATCAATAACGTCTTGTTCATTAATCTCTTCAAACCATTTATAACCTTCTTTTTCATAACGATTACAAAGAGAATTATACCAATTAAGAATAATATCTTTAAGAACAATATAATCTTGAACATTCATCCAATTTGTATTATCTATATCAACTGAAACAGTACGACTATGGCAATACATATAACTTAATCTAGTAAATTTAATATTATCTAGACAATCATTACAAGAAATAACAAATTCAGCATTTAATTGATCAATTTTGTTGCGAATTTCAGCAATTCTATTAAGATCAATCCAATTAATAGAACCTGTAAAACATAAACCATCACCTTGACAATTTCCAAGACTATAATAAAGTTCAACATCTTTAAAACCTAAAAATTCAATAGATTCTTTAATAGTTTTAGAAAAAGTATCTGAATCATGAAGAACACTAAGAATATAATTTCTAACTATATCTTTAGCATGAGCTTGAAGTTCAGAATATTCATATACACGTTTCTCGATTTTAACTATCCTCATTTTAGTTCATTTTAGAGTTATATAGACACTTTGTATTAAAGTGAATCTATTAATCCACTTTAATACAAAAATGCTTCTATGACGTTCTATTAAAACGTAGGGAGCTTGTTAATGGTTAATTCGCTTCGGCGTTCCTCGGTAATGTCCCGATGCTTGTAGATGTAATGATTAATAGATTCTTGTTTAACATTATCAAGAAGGAAATAAGTAAACGTTTTACCATCAATAACAGTTTCAGTAAGTTTACCAAAAATAGGAAGACCTTCTCTAAATGGAACAAAATTCTTACCATCAGCTTTAGCTTTATCCATTTCACGAACAGTACCCGGAATCCAATATTCATTATCATATCCACTAAATTGATGTTTAGGAATATTAATTAATGGAATAGATATAGGAACAACAAGTCTTGCTTCATTTTCTGAATCATTAGCATCACGAACAGCAAGCCATTGATAATAATCATTTCCTGGAAGTCTATCATAAGTAGCATGCCATTTACTCTTATGAATGCGATAAAAAGCATTACCATTAGGATTAGATTCCTTTTGAGTTCTACCTTTAGCTTCAACAGTTTTAGCTTCACCACTTGCAACTAGATTTTTTAACGCATCAAAATTCATATTGAATAAATCATATTTATCTTTATCTCCTAAAACAACATCAGTACGATTTACTGTAATTTCAAAATCATCTTCACATTCATTATCCATACGAACAACGATATATTTAGAATTACCCTTTTTAGATTTAACTCTAACAAGACGTTTCATAGGATCATAAAGACTATAAGCATCTACAATAGGTAAACTTATAATATTTACAATATCTCCTACTTTCAACATAGAATAAACAGGAGAAATATCACCATAAATAGGATTAGCCCATTCTTTAGTTTTAATGAATTGAGAAATATAAGATTCATCAGCACCTTTCTCAAATGTAAGCATAGGTGAGAATATTTTCTTATAATTTTGATGATTTATAGAAACAGGATTACCCTCAACAATAGCGATCAATTTAATTACAGATGTACTATAAGTAGATATAGCATCTTCACGAGTCATTTCTTGTTTACCAAGTTTAATAACTTTACCGTCTTCATAATAAAATGAAATGATAGCTTTTTCAGCATTCATTCTACTAATATAACCAAGATGATCATTGACTAACAAATACATTCCTTGCTTTAATTCAGCAGAAATAATAGAATAAGTAAGATTTGCTTTCATATATTTAAATTTCAATTTTAGTAATAGTAAAAATACCTTTAATACTTTTAGTAATAGCCTTTTTACAATAATCTAACAATTCATTATCTAATGGCTTAGTAAAGTCATATAATTTAAATTGTTTAGGTAAAGTAATTAGCTTATTATAATTTTCATAACCATCTGTATAATAACAAACAATAGAAATTCTATTTCTAATAGACCATAATTGATTATTATACAGTGTGACAGTTTTATTACCAATATTTACTTGAGATGTATTTGCATTTCTATCAATAGAAATTACAGTACCATAGATTCCTCTAGAAGTAATAACTCTATCGCCAATATTAAAATCAATATCTATCATAGTATTAGTTTTAGTATTACAAGCTACATATTATGGAACTCAGCAAACCCCAGTAGGGGACATGGACTGGTCGCGTGCGGAGCTTTGTAGAGTTTATAACATACCTTTAAAATCAATAGTAACAACCTTTCCATTTTTAATAGAATGCAAAACACAATCATCAACATTATCAAGATTTGTATGAAGTTTTTCAGAGATAACCATAAGTATATCTTTAAGACAAGCTTCAAAATTCCCTTTTTCAATGGGAAATATACCACCATTATCTTTATGATTTAAAGCAAATACACCTTCGCCTTCATAAATTTGAGTTTTACCGTTCTTAGTTAATTCATAATAACCACAATCGACACAAACTTTAACTTTATCATCAGGAGATACAGTATATGTATGTTTAAAACATTTAGGACAAATAGTAGTTTTACAACCTTGTTTAATTCTATCAGCAAGAACCATCTGTTGAATATGTTTAAGAGCATCTATAGCATCCATTCTGTATAACAATCACAAGGTTTACGATTAGTATATTTTGCAGGAGTTGTCCATTTTTTAGAATCATATTGTATATAATCTAAATCAGGACACTTTCTCTCAATAGTATGTCTCGTTGATATTTTAGTTCCATAAATGCGAACATATTTACTTCTAAGTTTATTTACACTAGGGAATATAAAATAATACCAATCTTTAACTTCTTCAGCATTATCAATATCATTTATAGCATTCTCTTTAATTGCAAATACTTTTTCAATATCTAATCCAAGTTCTTTCCAATGTTTAGATTTATCTTTACAGATTTGAGTAAAAGATTTACTATAATTAATAGAATCAATTACCTTCTTAACATCTTTAACTTCAGTAAGTTTATTATTAATTTTAAGTTTACGTCTGAGTTCTTTAGCGTCATTAATAGCTTTTTCTACTTTAGTTTCTTGATGCTCAACTGTAGTATTTGGAATACCTGTATTAAATATTGCAGCATTGAAGTAAATACAAACTAGACAACGGGGATCTCTACCCAAGCGTTGCCTAGTTTCACAATTATTACATTCACCACTCATTTATTTAAGACCATTACAGTTTGCAGTTCTATAAGTAATACCACCTTCAACATCTACCATTTTAATAGAAATAGAAGGCTTATCACAAAACAGACTGTCTATAACAGGTTCAAGAATCTTTCTAAATCCATTATAAGGACGAACTCTACGTTTTACAGTTTCAATAACATAACTGTAAAATTCCTCACGATTAAGATAATTAGCTAAGTCAGAATGATCCTTACTTGTAGGATTAATATGACTAACAGCTTTAGCTAAGTGATATTTGAGAGCTTTATCAATATCACTTTGTTGAATAACAAATTCTTTTAGATTTTCTTTTTTCGCCATAATATAAGAATGATTTTCAAAATGATTAATAATTACATTAACAAAATTAATAAAATTGAGGGTACAAATATAAGCATTAAATTTGATTTAACCTAATATTCAATCGGTTATGTTTATGCTAATACCGATGCAGCTAAGTCTTGTATTGCTCCAAATGATATGCATAAAGACTCAAATATAAATGCGAATACTGCCATAAATAACATAAGTAATACAGCTATTGTAAAACTTATCATTACAAATACTAAACCATCGGTATTATGTAGATTATTTATGAATGTTACTAACATATACCATATTGTTATTCCTAAGGGAATTAATATTCCTAATCCAAATAAAATTAAAACGAAATGAATCATGATTTTTGATATATATATTCTATTTTAAATACTACCGCTTTATTATCTTTTCGTCCTCCTGGCAAACAACGACACCCTATACATTCATTTAAATGTTTAAAATCACATTCTATTGCAGAACATTGAAATTCTCTTATAGGTGATTCTTCTGCTCGAACCATTGCAAAATATTTTTTGTTTGTATTTTTTCTGCTTAATGGCACTTCATGTAGTTTTCCATCTACAGGTACAACAATATACGTTTGTCCTGTATCAACTTTAAACTCTTTTAAGAACTCTTTTGAATATTCCATACATTTAATTGTTTTAATATTGGTATTGATGGATTTAAGAAATAAGATAATGTAGGAAAATGTGTTCCATGTGGTATCTTCAATGCACTTAATAATGAACCCACGAATACATAATGTAATTCATTGCTACATATTATTTCTATTTGAAATATCGTATTTGTTTTTTTATAAGTGAAAGATATACTTTACAGCATAATGAATCTTTAATCATAACTTAAACTAATATTGCTATTACATTTTCTTTCTTAAATTGTACATTATAATATGTTACAGCTCTAGGTGTAATATCAGCTTTATATATAGTTTCAATTGCTGTTTGTATTGCTGTTGAACTATTAAAAACTATTATTATTACATCTTCATCCTCTGTTATAGAGAATACATCAGATAAACATACACATCTTGCTGAATCTATGTTATCTTTTTCTATTGCACTTACAACTACTAACATTGAATTTTGCGTTTACTTTTCATTTACTCGATTCAACCTATACTAGAGTAAGCCTAGCAAATGCCATTTAAAACGTTTGCATTGGCGCATATTGACTTTGAATTATCGGAGATGAGTTATAGTTCATCCCCGATAGACAAAGGCTCAATTCTCAATATATGGCGATCAAATCTTTACAACTACAATTAATAAGAGTATTGCTATTATTGATAGTAACCAGATTATAGTTACAATAGCATATCTTCTTTCTGCTTCTAAATATAACTCTAATTCTTCATCATCTACGTCATCGAATAAATATTTATATCTTGCACCTATATAAAATATAAATGGCATTACAAAGAAAGATGCAATATATAATATCTTTTCTATTCTTGCTTTACGTCTAATTTGACGTTCAATTCGTTCTTGTGTGGTGAGTTTCTTTTTCATGAATGTAATATTGTAATGAGTATTATTTAAATAATTTACTTATTTCTGAAAGTATTAATCCAATTATTGGAATTAATATATGTATTGCTATATAAATACCTAATATTATCAAAACGATTAATGCTAATGTTTTCATAATTATTGCAATTAAAAGTGATTATACAAATGTTTATGTAAATAACTGATAATTAGATGCTAGATTCCGCTCTTGACCAGTCCTATCCTCCTACTGGGGACTACAAAGCTCATCTAAACTCATACTAATTTTACAAATACTTTCTTTGATTCTTTTGGTATTACAAGTTTATGCAATACAGAACTCTCTTTTACTGTTATACGTGTAAATTTGAAAAAAGATATTATCTTCTCCCTTACTTTCACTGATCTTACTAGAACCGTAATATCTGTGTCTGATTGTGATACTTCTACATCTTGTGAACATATGATATTTATTGTTACGTTATACGTTGTACATTCTACAGTTATTCTTAAAGTCATAAACGATAATCTTTAAGTTAAAACTCTTCATCATGAATACTATTTAATAAGTCTGATGTTGATATATTTGCTTCAGATATTGATAGTTCTTCAAGTTCTAATGGTTCAATTATTAATTCTTTTGAATCTACAAGTTCTACAACGCGTATATTATTTTCACGTAAAAATTCTTGTATTTCAGCTCTTGTTTTTGATGTTGCTGATTGAATCACTAATTGTCCATTTACCCATGATATGAATGTAGTTTTAGGAACTAACCATTCTCTTTCTCTATCATAAACTACTATTCGAAGTGTTCTTGATCTCATTGATAAATTTATTACAGATATATGTATATTCTAAGTATTTCTTATTATACTCAGCATCATCTAAATCAAATACTACTGTAATTAAATTTTTAGTTAATGTTACAATAGAATGATCTATTTCTGCTGTATATGATATGAAATGTGATGCTTCTCTATGTACTAAGAATAATATCGAATTACTTAAAGCATCTGCTAATATCTTAGATGCTTTCTGTCTTTTAAATATTAATTCATTTCCATATACTACAGATACTTCGTTAGTTTTAAATATAACTTCTTCTGATATTCTGTCTTTAATATATACTATCATAGATGCTAAATTTATAATTAAAAATAGTAGCATTAGAAATTCTATGATAACTAATGCTAATTCATGTCACTTAAATTTTGAAATATTATATGAATTCAAATACGTAAAGATAGTACGTATAATATTAATACCTCTAATATCTATTCTTATTCATATATAGTGTGTTATGAAGACCTAAATAATTATGAGTTTGAACTCGAATAGTATTAGAGGTATATTCTTTGTTTCTAATTATATTAATTTCTCATTTGATGCTTGTTTTAAGGTTAACGGTAACGATATTTGAATTTACGTGAATGATACTATGATATTTTGCGGAATTTCTAATGAAATTGCAAATGTTTTAAGTATTCTCTATACTTCACATTTTATACTCAATACTACAATTGATATAGATATGACACTAATAAATATATTATATTTTAAATTAATTCTAAATATACTAAAGTTAATTCTAATATTAATTTAAAGCTTTTACTATTGCAAATTTAGATATTAATTCAAATCATTTTGCTATTAAGTATTCTTAGTTTGCAATTGTTTGATTTGATTATATGGAAATTATGCAAAGTATTTATGATAATTTAAAGACTTTTACTAGAGTCTTAATTGCATACTTTCTACGATATTTTCTAAATTCTATGCTAATGATTATAATAAATTCATTGCATTTTGAATTAATTTTGAGTATATTAGAATTAATTATAAGGCTTTTATTAGGGTCTTATTTATGGTAATTCAGATGCTTTTTTTTAAACTTTTTATAGATGCAGATTCTCAATTTGAAATTTTCTGATTCTAATTTGAAGAACTCTAATTAATTCTGATGATAATTCAAATTTTTTATTTACGCAAATTTAGATGTTAATTCTATACTTTTTGTTGTTTGTTGTGATCGGCTTTATAAATTCTAATTTTAATTTGAGAAACTTTGCTGTTGCATTGCGGGTTTTAAAGGTCATTTTGAAGATGGTTTTGAAGATGGGTTTGCTGTTGTAGCTACAAATCCTATTGCAAAATTCACTACTAATTGCCTATTTTTTTCGCCACTAATCACCCCGTCCACTATAGTAATGTACAATTTTTTTCGCCACTATTGATAAATCTCATCTAAATTCTTTTCTATATTCTCTTTCAAATTCTTATCCTTTTCTACAAACTTCAATGCTTTATCGTAATACTCATTGAATTTTTTTCGTCCTATTGCTTCTACTTCTTTAATTACTTCTAGATATTCATAGTCATTTAATTTCCATAACATCTCCAAATAATACTCTTCTTGCTTAGACAATTTCGATTTGTTATTTAAATATTCTTGAATATAGATTAGCTTTCTATAGTCATCTTTACTGAACAATTCTGACACATGATAAGCCACTTTAAGTTCATCGGCAACCGGTAATGTTCCACGTGAAACATCAAGATGTTCTTTAGCTAAAGCAACGATTTCTAGATATTTACACCGTGTATATTCAAGTATTTCCAGTAGAGTATTATCGAGGGATTTGTGATATTCGTCAGAATGTTCTCGGGAACTAATAGCGTTAATTTCATTAGCCTTATTAGTAGCATATTCTTCATATTTAGCAATAATAGCTTCAGCATTAGTTATATCACGTTCATGTTCATATATGGCTTTATAGAAGTTATTATAGAGTTCACTAGATTTAATCGGAAATTTAACAGCAATATCTAAATTAAATATATTAGTATCAACTTTAATAATCGTATGAGAATCTCTTTCTTTCTTTTCATAATCAATTCTATTAGCATCAAGCCATTGACAAAAGAATTTGCAATCGTTATCTTGAGTTCTAACAAAAAAGATTTGAATATAATCTGTATCAATGTTAATACCTAAATAATTAATATTAACAGTTGTATCTTTATAAATTACATTAAGTACATTCATGTTTATTAGTCGGTTTATTAGACAATAAAAAGGGTAAATAGTGCCAAGTGAGAATACTCAGCACTATTATGAATCAATTAAGCAGCATCTTCTGTTTGTTCAGTTGCCACATCTTCGGTAGTAACTTTAGGTTTAACAACAGCTTTGCGTTGAGAACGTGCAGTTTCGATACTCTTGATAAACGTAGATACCATATCAGCACCAACACCAAGTTTACCAAATACACCAATAAGACCTAAAGAACCAACATTATCAGCACCAGCGAAACTGTTGAAGCTCTTTTCATGATATGTCCACTCTTCAGTATCAGGATCAATATAACCAGTTTCACCCGCAATATTTTCGTCAATAGTAAAGTTTACTACATTACCTTCGAATACAATCGGAGCTAAACCATATCTGTCATATTGATCATTTGTGATATAAACATCAACAAGAGGACTACCATTCAAAGGATCAACACGAACTATACGACAATCATGTTTGAATTTACCTTCTTTATAGTCATCTTTGTTAATATCTTTAACAGAAATGATTTCACCAATAACTGAACGTCTAATCGGAGTTTTTAATTCGTTTGCCATAATATTAAGTTTTAGAATTATTAAGACGAACACTATGTCCGCCAAGTACAATAAGGGTGTTAGTCGTGTTGATTAGACGGAGTTTGTAGAGTATTAAAAAAAATAGAACTAGCATTATTTCTAATACTAGCTCTAATATGTGAACATTATAGATCAATATCTTCAACAGATTCAATTATTAATTTATAAATATTATCACCTATATGAAGATTATAAATATAAACATCAAATTCATTAAAAGTAAGAACAGCATCATCATAAGGAAATTTAGATTTTATATAATTTAATATACGAGTATTATCTTTACATCCTGTAACAAATAGTATGCTAACTTTACCAAAAACATTATCTCCAACAAAATAAACAACACGTTTCATAATTTAATTAATTTTATCACGTTTAACAATAGACATAATAACAATAGCAATGATAGCTCCACAAATACAACCAATAAATAAATCACCATTAATAACATTAGCTAAGTGAGAAGCAATACTCTCACCAGCGCATAATGCTAAAAGCACCACCAATATGATGATGCACTTCACAATAACTCTAATAAATCTCATTGATTCAACACTTTTAAATCATTATACATATCTTTCATACCAGCTTTAGTACAAGCAATTAACAAATTAATATCATTAGTTTTAACAATATCAACAACTTGCTTATGATCTACAGTATGAAATCGAACTTCTTCGTTAATATCATCTTCATCAATCCACTGAGTAACACCAGCAATACAATCTTTGTAGACAATATCAACTACTTTACCAACAAGTGAATCAATTCTATCAAATAGCTTCTTACCGATGAATAATCTCTCAATCACATTACCTTGAAGATCATTACAATCTACTAGATAACGCTCTGAAAAATCATCAGTAGCTTTAAGAACACTAATACTATTCAATACAACTGCATTCAACTTCTTAGTTTCCGGTGCATTAATTAAAGTATTCATAACACAAATAGCAATTACCTTTACATTGCGAGGTTCTAATTATTATTAATTGAATTAACTCCATGCCTTTTAACGGTGATTGTCGCTGAGTAATAGAAATTGTAACTGCAACATCTCTATGGAAAATTGCAGTTCCAATTCGGAAAATCATTCCTCATGAATCATCGACGGGGCTATTTCCCCAAGCATTAGAAGGGGGTGCGGTCGTATAAGGAGGTCCCCTAACTCAAGCACTCACACCAAATTCCTACTATGAACAAACCCATCCATAATAGCAATAGAAGACTCAATAGAAATAAAACCCATATTCTTAAAACCTATAATATAAGCAAACTCAATAATAACTGCAATAAAAGAACCAATAAGAATAACATCCACATCAGACCCTCTCATACCGAAATTTATACATGAGTAAAAGAAGCAAAAATACCTATATAAAAATAAATAGAAATTCAAATAGAAATAACAATAAGATAATAAATATCAAAACCATTTATAACCAAAACATTAAGAGTCTTAGAAAAGACTTAAATAAAGCTTCTAATAAAGCCTCTAGTAAGTCTATAAGTAAACTCTTAAGAATTGCCCTTTGTAACTCTAATAAATTTTGCTGTCATTGCTATAATAGAAATACTTTGAGTATATAGAGTATAATTAGAATTAACTCTAGTATAATTAGAATAATCATCCGAATCACTAGCAGTACCAATATAACATTTCACTTTATAAACTGCCAAAAATTTAAAGTGAACTATGAAGACGCTATCGCAAATACTAATATTACTCTAAGTTATACTAAATACACTATGGCATATATTATTGCATATACTATAAGTAAACTTAAAGTAAACTCAAATCAAATCTTCTATTATTACTAAAATAATATCTGCTGCAAAGAATACACATATTACTCACGATACTTATAATAACTTTGAAGGGCCTTGTAATCCCCAGTAGAGAGATAGCTGTGGTCACGAGAGGAATTTTGTTGATGCTAGTGTTAATCCTAATGATAAAGATATTATGCAATCCTCTGCGAATATTATAAATACTACTAATGATACTTCAAAATATCTTACTAATACTTCTAATGATATAATTAAAGTTATTGCTACCACAGATGCTCCGCGCGCTACCAGTCCTTCTTCCCTACCGGGGTCTGCAAAGCTCCACATAGTTCCTCATACGGGAATCTACAAAGCTCCGCATATTAATGTTATTATTGCAAATGTTGATAATTATATTATTAATATTACTAAAGATATTATTGATATTTCGATGAATCTTGCAGACTGTCGAGCCGGAGCTATTATATATACTCTAAGTTTACTTAATATTACTCTTATTATTACTATATATACTTAGAGAAACTCTAAGTGTAATATACTTACTAAAGAAAAAGATAATAAAAATACAAATATATATAATGTTACTTTAAGTAACTCTGATGTTATTTGAAAAGGAGAGAAGAAGGAGAGAAAGAGAGGAAAGGAGGAGGGAGAAAGAAAGGGGGACTATAGGGGGTATATTAGAGGGAGGTGAATAGGAGTGTAAGAGAGGTTATTATGAGGTTTATTTAAATATATTTAAATACATATTATGCTCCGAGAAATTGAGTAAGTGAAGATGTTCCTTTTATTATTCTTGTTTATTTCTTTATTAATCCTTGTATATATTGCAAAGCTCCGCATAGCGCACGTATGTGTACGCACGTATAAACAAAGAGGTATTGGAGATGCTCTTGCTGATTGTAGTATTGATTTTGCAGAATCTCATGGCGAGTGCATAGGATTGCGGCAAGGTGAAGACGGTATTTCAAATGGTATTTCTAATGAATACTATTGTTAAAACAGAAAAATATTAGTTTCAGAAAAATATATTCAAACAACCGATTGTATTATCAAATTATTTCATACATTTGCTTATCCGAGTTTTGTTCATATTCAAGCGGGGTTACTAAGTAAAGCTGTAACTGAAGACATCGCTGCTATTACGGGTAATCCTGATGTTACAAAAGCATTTATTAGTGAATAGTCTGAATAAATTTTTGCCATGTATGAACCTCGTTATGATGAAGTATTCCTGCTAAGATCATTCTTGTAACATTTTGTTAAACTAAATCTGCTTCTGATTAACGAGGTTCTTTTAAATTTAAAGTTATGATTACAGTTACATCTAGTAATTCCCAAATTGTTTATACTACTACAATTTATGTAAATGGATATGCTTATGAATATGTTCAAGTTATAAATCTTAAACCGAATTATCTAATAAAGTAAATATTTAAACTATGGATTCAATTCAACTTAAAATTGCTCGTATTATTGCAGGTACGCATAAACTTAATGAGCTTTGTGATGTTAAACATTCTCTTTGTAATATTCAAGTATCTAGTGGTAGAGCTATTGTTGCAATGAAATATAAAATGTCACCTCTTGAAGTTACTGATGTTGTGAAAGTAGATAGAGAGGTTCCTAAAGCTATTTATCTTATTGCTCTTCCTTTTGATTCAAGCATTGACGCTTTAGGTCGTGAAGTTATTCTTGATATGTCTTATGGAGCTAAAGGTGTTGCTTTAAGTTCTAAGATTACTAATCTTGAAAATAAACTTGTTGACGTTCTTGGTGGGGAAGGAAATATTAAAGTTGTTGATGGACGTCCAGTTCTTGATAGTCGTTCTAAAATGATTATTGGTGAAGATGGTAAGGTTGAGTTTTGGGAATGTAATCTTATCAATTTAAATCAAATTGGTGGTGTGATTTATTAAGTTTATTTTATTATGGCTAAAGGTGCGCGTTTATATCCTCTTCAAGTTACAAAGTTGTATGAAAAGATTGTTGGTATTGTAGATAGTAAAAGAAAGACTCCTACAAGATTCTATTATAAAGTTAAAGGTGGTAAGAATTATATTGAACGTTATACTGATGAACAAATTTGGTGTAGAGATTTTCTTACGTTTGTTCGTAATCGTGAAGACTTTGAACGTTTTCTTAATGATATTGCTGATAGTCAGTGGATGTCAGTTCTTACTGCAATGCAACGTGTAGATAGAGATATAGATGTTCCTTCTTTTGGTCGTCATTGGATTCATCCTGAAACTTATCAAATTTATGCTGAGTGTAGTTTTGATTTTAATAAGATGACTTCACTTGGTCATGAATATATGAAAGAACGTCATAGAAAATTCTATGAACGTCTTCGTGCTAAACGATTTCTTAAACTTACTGATAAAGCAGCTTATGACGCAGATTATACCCAGAGACTTGCCGATATTCTTCGACGAGGAAAAGCATAAATATACAGATGCTCTTGATAGAGAGTATATATCTACAACTACTATTATTGGTAAGTTTGTGGAACAAAAGGATTGGAAAGCTATTGCTGAAGCTTGTGCTAATATTGGTAGTCGTCCTGTTCCTCCTACTCATCGTAATTACGCTAAATATATTCGATACAGAGGTAAGACTGTTAAACAGATTCTTGCTGAATGGAAAATTGAAACTGAAAAGGCTTGTGCTAAGGGAACTGAAAAACATAATTTCCTAGAACAATGCGTTAAAAGATGTAATAACTACTATTTGAATGCAAATGGTTTTATTAATGGTCGTATTTATACGATTGATGATATTATAAGAACTCATAGTTATGGTAGACTTGATCTTGATTATTTTAGAGTTGTTGGTATTGCCGATAGATACCCACAAATATACTCTTTTATAAGTGAGATGACTTCTATGGGATTTGAGATTTATGCTGAGATTGGTGTTTATAATTCAGATTTTTTAATTTCAGGTCTTGTTGATATTTTATTTGTTAAAGGTGATGAGTTCTTTATTCTTGATTGGAAAACTAATAAAGCACCTATTCGATTTGAAGGTGGTCATTGGGCAAAGAAAGCTGATGGTACTATTGACTTAGATAAGTATATTATTACTAATGAAACTATGTTGTTTCCTATTAATCACCTTCAAGATTCAACTGGTAATCATTATTCTCTTCAATTAAGTATGTATGATTATTTGATTGAACAATGGGGATTTAAATGTCTTGGTAATATGCTTTGTCATATCAGAACTGTTGAGAATCCTATGATTCCCGATGATATGCCACATGAGGAAGTTATTACTTTTGTTGATATTAAATATCTTAAAGCAGAAGTTAAAGCCATTTGTGATTATAGACTTGCTCAATTAAGTAAAGAACGTAAAGCTAATACAAATTTGTTTAATTATAATATCAAGTAACTATGAGTGAACTAACAAATGCTTTGATAACTTATGATGACATCATTGCTCGAACCGACATTGATATTCTTCGTAAGATTGCTAAAAGACATGATTTTATCATTTATGATAGAGGCAACTATAATCTTAATATTTGGGGTATTAGATGTGATATTACTGATACCAAACATTTTAATGATCTTCTTCTAGTTTTCTATAAAGCTAATGAAGTTCATCCTAATCTTAATGGTAAATGGATTTATGATTGGTATTCCATTACTACTGATCCTTCTGATATGAATCTGATTAAACCTATTAATTCTAAAGGTTGTGCTATTCTCGATGAAGGTCAATTTCAAGGTGCATTTAAATTAGGTAAACATAAAGGTGAGTATGATGCTTTAGTTCAAGTTAAACCTTTGCCTATTTTTCGTATTACTAGAAAAGATGGTGATATTGAGATTTCCGGTGAACCTACTTTTGAAATGTGTGGTATTAATATACATCGTGCTTCTAAATGGAAAATAGTTCGTACTATTGGTCTTTATTCGGCAGGTTGTCAAGTATTTGAATCAGTTCGTGATTATGAGGATAAGTTTATTCCTCTTGTTAAGAAAGCTGCTACTATATATAGAAATTTATTTACTTATACCTTGGTTAATATATCTGATTTCGATTGATTATGAAAGTCAATTTTCGAGGAGTGTTAATAGCACTCCTTTTTTTATTGCTAATTATCACTAATGTAATTCAATGTCATGAAGAAGAAAGAATATATACAAATAATATTCCTTATCATACTTTGGATTCTTTTAATAGGGTTATATCTGCTTTGGAGGAATATGCTATAAAGCAAGAACGTATTATAGATAGCCTTAAAGCTAATACTAATAAAACTATTATTAAATATGAGAAAGATATTAAAAACTTCTCTGATGTGTATATTATTTCTGATGATAGTATCACTAGATATATACGGCAGAGAATTGAAAGTTTGTAAAGATACTGTTATTACATATACTCTTGAAGATAACCGTAAGATTGCAATTCTACTTAAACAAGGAGAATATGATGCAGCTATGTGTAAATCTTTAAAGAATATTGTTGTTGGGCAAGATACTCTTATTAATAATTTAAAGCATACTCTTTATACTCTCACAAACCAAGCGAACGTTTATAAACAGTCTATTGCTGATCTTGAGAAGAGTAATAAAAATATGCTTAAAGATCTTAAGAAGTATATGCGTCGTTCTGCTAATTGGTCTAAGATTGGTAGTTGTTCTATAGGTTTAAACATTATATTTATAACATTATTAATTCTAGTATGAAAACTATTTTTGTTAATCCTTTTGTTTCTATTGAGTTAGATTCTAAAGTTAAAGAAGTTACTTTTAAAATTGGTAATTTTGATTATACTATTCGAGAAGATGATGTTTCTCGTATGGAAATTGATTTTGATTCTAGATTTATTAAAGTTAATGATGCTTTAGATTCAACTGGTAAACTTAGAGAACTTCTTAGAGCATTTTTTATTATTGTCGCGAATGAACTTGAGCTTAATAAAGAATTTTCTAATGGCAAAAAAGCTGACTTAGATGATATTGCTTTTGCTAATCTTAGTTGGAATTTTATACATTGGTTTGATGATGAATCTTATGATTGGGATTATAATCTACCTTATCCAGATAGATATAGAATCGGTGCTGTTTGGTATATAACTCATGCAATGAAAGAGGTATCTTATCAATCAACTCAAGGCATTCAATATGGTGTTTCTGATCATGTTCTTGGTCGAATTTATATCATTGATTCTGATAGAGGAGTTACTATTCCAAATTCTATTAAAAATCAAACTTTTTGGCATGAGTATGTACATAGTTTATTTGTTCAATCAAATGAAACTTATGCGAATGACATCGAATATGTTGTTGATGTTTATGCTACTCAAATTGCTTTATTTATGAAACAATTTGAAACTTTTGTCGATAAATAAGTAAAACTAAAGATATGAATAAAGATTTTGTTGAAGTTGTAAATGACTCTGGATCTAATAATGGTTCTTTTGATGTTGTTTGTGAACAAAATAGAGGAAATGAAAGATCTACTATTTTAACTGTATCTGGGGGGGGTATTACAAAAAGTATAATTTGTAATCAAGCAGGAGTACCTAATATAATCATAGGTGGAATACAGGGCCTTATTACAAAAATAATTATTTCTAGATAAAAAAAATGTATAATGTTATAATATTTTGAATATGGCTAAAGTAAAAGATACAGAATGGAATAAAATTGTTTATGGTAATGGAGTATATGTGGCTGTTGGAAGTAATGCGATAGATAGTAATGCTGCATATTCAACTGATGGTATTAATTGGATACCTGTAAATACAACTGTATATAGTATTATATCTTTGTGCTATGGTAATGGTAAATTTATAGCTTGGGCTATGGGTATTCATGGAAACGCTAGTAATAGTGATGGTTTTTTAGGTTCTTCTGTTGATGGAAAAAAATGGAATTTTACTAAATTAGGATATTATGTTGATGACAGAAAATCTGATATAATATTTGCTGAAAATAAATTTGTTGCTTGTGGTAGAAATAAACTTGTTGAATATTCTACTGATGGTATAAATTGGAATTCGGTTATTGTAGTAGATTATTCAATGTCTTATTCTAAAATTGTATATGGTAATGGAATATATGCTTGTTTTGAATTAAAGAGTACTCAGGTTAGATATTCTATGTCTTCTACAGGTTTAAATGGTGATTGGAATTCCGGAAATTTAAAGTCAGAACATTCTATATCTTATCTTATAGATATAGTGTTTGATGGAGAAAAATTTGTATTACTATGTGGCGATGATATATATACTTCTACAGATTTAAAAACATTTACAAAAGTTGTAAATTTTGATTTTGGTAGAATGAATGCTTTAAGTTATAAAAATGGATTATATGTTGCTGTTGGAATGAATAATAGTAATGATAATGCTTATTTAGCTTATTCTTTTGATTTAACAAATTGGATTTCTATGAATCCAATTATTGATTCAGAGAATATAACAATAACTAATTCTATAAATACAGTTTTATTAGCATAATATAATAAGTTATAATAAAATTTCTTATTACAATACTAATATCATATTTTCTATTAGTAATGATAATGAGAATATTAAAATCATTTTAATATCATAAAAAAAAAGTTTTAAAGTTACTATACAAATAGTTGCATAAATCCTATTACAACATTTGTTTGCTCGGTTTTTATTTTTATATTTGCCCGTATCATTAAGTTGGTACGGGCTTTTTTTATTGCTCGTAATAAAACAGATAAAACTATTAGTTATGGCACTACACGTATGGTTGGTTGAAGGCTCTAAACTTATTCTGAATGTAGAGCAAATTCTTAAAGTTCCTATTCTTGCTACTATTTATAATGATTGGCATAATGATAGAGAACTTATGTATAAGATATTTAAGTTTATTGATTGTTATGCTGATGAAGACGGTTATATTCATCGTAATGGTTTAAAAGATCAAAAGGCTTTTGATTATGCCATTGAAGTTGCTCAACTTAATTCAGACTTTAGACCAACTAAAGATATGATTGAAGCTATCAATTGGCTTGTTGAGCATAATATCAATTATGTTGGGCAAATGTTCTTTGAAACTGTTAATGCTCTTCAAGCTGGTAAAGATCTTATGGCAGTTATGAATAAGAATCTTCGTAATGACCTAAAGAAAGATTCTTTTACTAAAGAAGAGATTGGTGGTATGCTCGGTTATATGCGTGAGATTACGAAGATGGGTAAAGACTTACCTAAACTTATTGCTGAACTTAAAGAAGCAGAAGATAATTACGTTAAGTCTAAACTCAAGAAAACTATTGTTCGTGGTGGTAAAGAGCTTGCTGCTTCAATGGATGTGCATAATAATATAGATAATGGTGTTGGTGGTGGAATAGATATGATTGATTAAGCTATGAATAGTAAATATAAGTTTTCACAAGATGCTATTGATAACTTTATGTTTATTCATGCTTATTGGAAAAATAGTTGTGATGGCATCAGTGCTGCTCCTGAGAATAAATGGGGCTATAAACGAGGAGATATTCCTTTTATAGATTATCTCTGTGAAGATAAAAGTAAATATCCGAAAGCATCCGAAGGTATTAGTTATATTACTAATAAACCTTTATATGACCCGGATAATGATTTTCTTATTGGTAACTCTGGTGGTATTCTTATGAATATTGATTTCATTGTTATTAATATAGAAAGACTTTCTAAAGCTGCTGATACTTTTGATGAATATGGTACGTATTGTGATTATGACCCTAGTACTCCTGCTTATGAATCATTTTGGCAAAGAGAAACATCTCGTCGTAAGAAAGGTGTTTTTGTTAAAGCTAAACTTTATTATAAAGATATTCCTAAGTTCTTTGATGCTAATACTACTGATGAGGAACGTGAGAGTTTACTTCAACCTCTACGTATAACTGGTGCGCATTATACTTATCTTAATTATGGTCGTATTGAACGTACACCTAATGATAAAGAACGTGCAAGACTTAAATGTGAAGGTGCTGAACACGTTGAAACTGTTATGGGTTTTCCTCGTTATTGGGATGGTGATTATTGGAACTTTAAAATAGATGAATTTATAGCTAATAATAAGTTTCATCTTACTAAGGCTAAAGCTCGTCGTAAAGGTTTCTCATATAAACGTGGTAGTCAAGCTGCAAATACTATAAACTTATTTCCTAATGTTACTGTTACACTTGCTGCCGATCAATTAGCTTATCTTACTGATAAAGGTGCTACTACATTTATGGCTAAGAAATGTCTTGATCATTTTGAAGAGCATACGTTTTGGAAAAGAGGTTACATTTCAGAAGCTATTGATGATATTCTTATGGGTTATCGTGTATCCACGAAAGGTCTTAAGAATTTTGGTTGGCTTTCTAATCTTTATAGTGTTGCTATAGGTAAGAATGAATCTGCTGCTGTAGGTAAGAAAGCTATTGAGATTGATTTTGAGGAAGCAGGTAAATGTCCTAATCTACAAAAAGCTCTTGATGTTACTTTATCTAATACTGAATCTGGTGCTATATCTGTAGGTACTATACGTGTTTATGGTACAGGTGGTACAAAAGGTGCTAACTGGGCTGCATTTAGTAAAGCATTTTACAATCCTAAGATGAATAAGATGCTTTGTATGGAAAATGTATGGGATATTAATAAACGTCATGAAGTATGTGGTTTCTTCTTTCCACAAGTATGGGATTGTGAACCTTATGTTGAACGTGGTAATTCAATTATATTCACTGCTTATGCTTGGGATAAACAAGATAAAGAGAATCACTTTCATAATAATGATAGTGAAACTCACATAATCTATAAAGCTCAACGGGCTAATACTCCTGCCGAAGCATTCATTAATACCACGGAGAATATGTTCGCATCTCCGGAATTAAATCTTCATGTTTCGGATTTAATCAATGATAATGCGACTAGATTCTTTCAAGATGGCTGGATTGTTGTCAATGATTTAGGCGGTGCAAATAGAGCTGAATTTATACCTAGAGCCGAATGTATTAAACGAGATATATTTGGTAAAGGTAAATTCCATGAATTTGTGAATCAAGTTCCACATGGTTCTCGTGATGATACTCATGGTTGTGTTAGAATGTACTATCGTCCTTTTTTGGTAAATGGAGAAGTACCCAAAGATTTATATTTTACGGTGGTAGACGCATATAAGGTAGATAAGGCACAAAAAGATGTTACGGATAAGCATTCTCTTTATTCTGCGCAAGTATGGATGAGAAGTAATACAATTACTCCATATCCGAATCAAAAACTCTTAGTATGCGAATATATAGGTCGTATGGATACAATGGAACAAAATGATATACTTACGATGGGTATGTGTCTTTTATATAATGCTGAATGTTGTCCAGAAGCTGGTACAGGTGAGACTGTATCTAACTTCATTAAATATAAATTAAGACGTTATCTAATGCTTGACCCAACTAACATGAATAGTCGTAAGTTAGTTAATCCTAACAATAATGATTATGGTATTGTGATTGGTGATGGTGATAAAAAGTATAATGGTCTTCGTATGCTAAAGGAGTTTATTTATGAACCTTTAAGTTATACAGATGAGGGGAATCCTATTCGTAGACTTAAGTTTATTGGTAGTGTTCGTCTGTTACTTGAATGTCAGAGATTTACTGCTGAGGGTAACTATGACCATATTAGTGCTGCTATTGTTGCTATGTATGTCTTTCTTGCTGACTCTTTAAATACTAAGCGTCTTGTTGAAGGTAATAAAGAAGATAATAGCAGACGTATTGCAAATCGTTTAAATCGTCGTTAAATGAATGCTTCTAAGATTCCTAATTCTTTAGAAAAACCTGATGTGTTTGTTTCAGAAGCTACTAAGCGTACTCCGAAATGGACTAAAGCTATGTGCGATTGGGTTATTGCTACTGCTCATTCAAATAATGATAAAGCAGAAATTAAAGCATTTCTTGATGCCGCTAACGGTATTGTAGATGAATCTACTTATAAGTATGTCATGGCGACTTATAATTCTGTTAATGGTAGAAAAGAAGATTTGCCAGGTAAGATTAGAGATGTTGATTTTATTACTCCTATTAAAGAGAAATATATAGGGGAATTCATTAACACCTATAATAATTATCAAGTTTATAATGCTGATATTGATATTGTAACTAAGCGTAATAAAGATCTTAGAGTTGCGCTTGATTCTCTTCTTCGTCAGCAATTTATAAACATCATGAATGCTAATGGAGTTCAAACAGGTGAACCTTCTAAAGAACTTCCATCAGCTGAAGATTTTATGAAAGAAGCTGCTAAGGATTGGATTGATGAGGAAGCTCTTAAAGGTCAGAGAACTCTTGATCTACTTAATTCTCTCATAAAAGCTAATGAGAAATATATTCAAGCATTCTATTATTGGTTTTGTACTGAAAGTGTATATTCATATCGTGATGTAAGATATAATGATGTTATATTTGAAATTATTTCTCCTCTTGAATATTATCGTATCGATAGTGGTAATCTTTTTGTTGAAGATGATGATTATGGTATGAGAGAATTTGAAGTAAACATCAATGATATTATTGGTGAATATCAAGAGATTCTTTCTAAAAAAGATATTGCTTATATTAAGGATATAATTCATAATCATGAAAGTACTGGCGAATATGCTGTTACTCCTTTAATGCTTCGTTTTAGAGAGATTGCTTTTAATCCTACTGTTGATACACAGAGTTCCGCTCCCTACCACTCCTTGCCCTCTACCGGGGTTCTCAAAGCTCATCATTGTGTATTTAAGATTCCTATGAAACGTGGTATTCTTAGTTATACTAATTCTTATGGTGAGATTGAACAAAAAGTGGTAAGTGAAAATTATGTTTTAGATCCAACTATAGGTGATATTGATATTGAATATACATATGTTCTTCAATGTTGGGAAGCATATCGTTTTGGTGATAAAGATTGGGGAGTATATACTAAAGTTCAACCATGTGTAGTTCAACGTGAAGAAGTTAATAATCTTAATCATTGTAAGTTACCTTATAATGGTTTAAGTCGTCTTATGCTTCTTAATAATCCTAAACCTATTCCTTATCGTTTATTACCTTATCTTGCTCTTTATCGTCTTTATACATTAGTAGAAGAACGTACTATTATGAAGTTCCGTTCATGGCTATTGATTCCTGAAAGTTTCTTAGCTGATACTAATGATATGACTATGGAAGAGCGTCTTGATGCAGCTAATAGAGATGGCACTTTAGTCTTTGATGATAGTGAAATAGCTAAACAACAACCTTCACTTCAAGCTATTAAAGAGATTGCTAATACTACTATGATTAATTACTTAACTGTTCTTAATCAAATTAAGCAATCTATTAAGCAAGAAGCGTATGAATTAGCTAATATGAATGATCAACGTGCCGGAGATATTCAAGCTAGAGCTGGTAAAGCTGTTACTGAGATGGGTCTTAATCAAGCTCTTATGGGATCTGTATGGTCATTAAAGATATTTGATTCATTCCGTTCTCGTGATATGGAGGCTAATCTTGATGCTGCTAAGATTGCATGGATTGATGACTTTGAAGGTTCTTATGTTGATCCTAATACTAATGAAGTTGTTCAAGTTAGAGTTAATGGAACTGATTTTGTTAATTCTAATTTTGGTATTTTTGTTGGTAATTCTGCTGAACTCAATGAACAAGTTCGTAAACTTGAAGAAATTGCTTTTAGTGCTGCACAGAATGGTAATTTTGATGTAGCTGCTGAAGCTGTTTGTAATCATAACGTTGCTTCTTTACGCAAATATATTCAAGAAGCTGCTAAAGCTCAACGTAAGTTTGAACTTGAACGTGAAGAGATTCAAAAGAAATGGGATGCGGAGATTGAACAAATGCGTTCTGCTAATGCCGAAGCTCAACGCAGATTTGATGCTGAACAAGCTCAATTAGATCGTGACTCTAAAGAAGCTATTGCGGCCGATAGTAATCTTACTCAGATTATTGTTAATGATGCAAAACTTCAAGTAGATAAAGATGGTAATGGTTATATTAGTGAAGATGAGAGTAATGCTAATTCTCTTGATGCTTATCTTAAAATGACTAAGTTAAACTTAGATATTGATAGAGCTAATCTAGAGCGTGCCAAGTTCGAAGAGCAAAAGCGCATGAATCGAATCAATACGAATAAGCCACGAAAGTCTTAACGTGAGCCACGATTTTTATAAAAATGAATTGCAATATCAGCTAAAAATTGGTGTTCTCTAATGGCTGCATTTGAGCCTAAAATCAATGGAAATTAATTGAGATAATTGGAGGTTCTGTAACGTCCGGTGATGACGCTTTTGAAGATTATATTTCTATTGATGTTTTGAATACATTTATTATTACTACATTTGTCATTGTTATAACTTAATTTATAAAAGAGAAAACACTATGCCAAATCCTATTGTTCCCGGTGGTGTTACTGATAGTACTACTACCAAAACTGCTGAAGAAATAGCTGCCGAAGAAGCTGCTAAAGCTGCTAAAGAAGCAGAGGATAAAGCTAAAGCTGAAGAAGAAGCTCGCAAAGCTGCTGAAGAAGAAGCTAGACGTAAAGCTGAAGAAGAAGCTGCTGCAAATGAAAATGAAAATGATGAAGATGCTAATAAAATTATTCTTACAACTGATGAAGGTGATGTGGAATATGAATTAGATGCTGAAGGTAATGCTGTTAAAGATGGACAGATTGTTTACACTAAAGCTCAATTAGATGAGTTTGCTGCTGCTGAACAACAAGAAGAAACTATTGATGTTTCTGCTATTTCTGCTATTTCTGGTTTAACTCCTGTAAACGCTGATGGTACTCCGAAGCAATATGATATGACTGTTGAAGGTCTTGCTCAACGTGATGCAGATATTGCTGAAATTGCTAGACATCAAGCTGAATCAAAAGCTATTACTAATTTCTTCCGTGCTAATCCTGATATTCATCAAGCTGCTTTATATAAGCAAACTTATGGTTCACTTGAAGGTTTTGCTAATCATGTTGATTGGACTACGATGAGTATTGAAGATAAGTCTGAAGCTCAACTTGAAGCTATTATTCGTTCTGCTGAAAAACGTAAAGGTACATCAGATGCTCAAATTGATCGTATCATTCGTTTTTCTAAAGCTGATAAAGTTTTAAATGAAACTGCTAAAGAAAGTCTTGATTATCTTGCTGCTAATCAGAAACGTGAAATTGAAGAAGCTACTGCTCGTCAAGAAGCGCAATGGAAAGCTGAACAAGATGAACTAGATAAAGCTTATGGTATTACCTATGATGATCATGGTAAAGCTAAGGTACTTAATGTTCCTGATTCTCTTTACGATAAGATTGTTAATAAAGGTACTATCGGAGGTCTTGCTATTCCGATTGCTGGTGTTAAGAGAACTGTAGACGGTAAAGAACAAATTCTTACTCGTAAGGATCTTGTGAAATACCTTACTGCTCCTGTTGTTGAAATTGGAGATTCTCTTTATACGCAAGCTCAAAAAGATGTTTTTGATATGCTTGCTGATAATGAAACGTTCGCTATGGTAGCACTACGGAATTTACTTGGTGCTGATATTAGTCAACTTGCTGCTGCATCTATACGACAAGAGAATGTTCGTCGTTTGAACATTACTTCTGGTGGTAAACCTAAAGTTAAGGTATCTACCCAAGGTGGAGTAACTAAAGTTAATCCTAATAGACGCCCTGTTGTTCCTGGTGGTATTGTTGATTCTAATAAATAATTATCGTAACTATGCTTAGAGAAATTGGAAAAAAACAGTATTCCAAAGAGGTTTATAGTGATGCCGATATGCTATTGAACTTTAATGTTCTTGGTGCTGTCGATTTAAATAAATCTCTTACTTATCTTTGGGGTAGGAACAGTAATCAATTCCCTCTTCTTTCTCTTACAGAAGGTCAAGGGAATATCTCTCGTAAGAAACCTATTAATGCTGGTGATACTCAGTATAAATGGAAGATTATGGGGAAACCAACTGTTACTTCCCCGATTGTGCGTTTAATTACGCCTACTCAAACACCCGGTAAAGGGTTTATGTCTTTTAAAGCTGAGTTCCAAGATAACTGGATTCCTTATCAATACTCTGCTATTACTCCTGATGGAAAACATCTTGTACGTATGCAGACGGATGGTGAGCAAACTGCAAGTGGTGGTTATATCTATGAAATGATCATACTTGGTGGTAATCCAGATGAATTCATTGATCTTAGCAATTTTGAAAGAGGTAAATATTGGGGTATGGGTGCTCCTACGATTGCTGGTGAATTATCAACTGGTTCTCGTAGTACTGCTGAATCTTGGAGTGAAATGACTAATCAATTTGGTTTCCATCGTTTCTCTAAGATTATTACCGGTAATATCGCTAATATCGTTACTGAGTTTGAACTTGATTATGATGATGGTTCTAAAGGTACTCTTTGGATGCCTTATGAAATGCGTCAATTCGAGTTTATGCGCAGACGTTTGTTAGAGGAAGACTTGTGGTTCTCTTCTTACAATCGTGATATTAATGGTGTTATTCATAACCAAGAAAAGCATTCAAATAAACCTATTCCTCGTGGTGCTGGAGTTCGTGATATTCTTATTGCATTCGGAAACTATTTCGAGTACTCATTCATGACTATTGAGCTTATTGATATGATTCTTTCTCGTATCTTTGAAGTTCGTAATGATATTGATTTGAGCAATAAGAATATTGTTCTTTATACCGGTAAAGGTGGTTCTAAGATGTTCCAACAATGTATCAAGAATGAAGCTATTGGTAATGGTTACTTCGATAAACTTGGTGCAGAAGAGATTCAAAGTCGTGGTGGTATTTTGAGTTATGGTGCTTACTTTAATCAATATAAGCATTACTCTGGAGCTACCGTTTCAGTTAAAGTTGTTGACTTGTTTGATAGCGGTTCTCGTGCTGAAATGGATCGTAAGAACGGTCGTATGTATGGAGGTTTCCCTGTTACTTCATATACTATGGTATTCTTGGATCACTCTGTTGATAATACTTCAGGTGAACCTAATATCCAACTTGTTTGTGAAGAAGGTCGTGAATACTTATATGGTGTTTACCAAGGTATTACTCCTCTTCCTAAAGAATGGGGTGCTTACAATAAGATGTTAAGTACACGTGAGGATATTGCTACTTATGAAGTTATGTCTTCTCAAGGTATTAATATGCTTAACGGTACTACTTCTTTCTGGGCTGAAATGATTTTTGAATAAGCGTACATTACGATTATTGTAAAGTATAAACTGATTAAAGTATAAACTATATGATATACTCACGCAAAATAACCTTAGCTTTAAAGCTGAATCCTACTATGTTTCAAGTAGTGAATCAGAAAAGTATTGGTGCTTTTAATACAATCTTCGGTCCTAGTATAAAGGCTGTTCTTACTTTATCTAGTAAAACTGCTGAGATGGCTTCTATTCTTCCTACTATTATTGGAGCTTCTTCTGATAGTCGTAATGTTAATTTTCAAGATCTCGTTCTTAAGCATTTAAAGAACTCTACCGTAGAAGTTCCTGCTCAGGGTTATGAATTGGAAACTGGTTGGGAGTTTTCACTTAATGATCCTATTAAGCGTGATGCTATCTTTGAATGGGCTAAAAAAAATAGCATTAATACGGATATTGCTCCGAATAAATTAGAGAAAGCTATTTTTGATGCTATGCTGTTTGGTGATGGTATTGCGGTTCATGAAGAGAATCTATATATGTATATGACTTCAATTAAACCTCAAGACTATATCATTTGGCGTTTAGCTCTTCTAACTTCTACTGTTGCTAATAAACCGGAAGATGTTGAGAAATCAACTAATATTCGTTTTTATTTGCATAGCATTGAGGATGTTAAACGTATGAAAGATGCTAAAACCAAAACTGTTGTTAATACTGCTACTAAGTTGGCTCAGTTGTTCACAGGTGATGAGGCTTCTTACAAGCGTATTCGCAATATGCTTATTTGTAATGCTCCTGCTGATACTCTTTCGATTATCAAGATGGAACATGGAGATTTGCAAACGGCTGTAGCTGAACTTTCACAAACAAATGCAGATGCGTTTATTTCTCTGTTTGATAATAAGAATGTAGAAGCAATGGCACAGGTCTATAAGCTATTAGCTGCACAAGTTATCACTAAAGATGGTGATAATTACTTTGACACTGTGCGTCCGGAAGTTGTTCTTGGTTCATCAGTTGAAGGTGTTATGGCTTATTTAGCTGCTCCTGAGAATGTTGAATATAAAGCTCAACTTTTCACTGCTTATAAAGCTTCGGTTCTAAATTAACAAAAAGCTGTCAGTATGTATAGTAGTTGTAAAGAAGCACATATCGCTGTAAATGAAAAGATTCAGCAGATTAATGCTAATAGGCAAGAATCCATTCGTCCGCAGTATATTGATATTGCTCTTAATGAAGCTATTGACGTACTGCTTACGCAAAAGATTAAAGCCTTTGAAGAAAGCGGACGCTATTACGATGATTTACAGGTTTTAAAAGATACATATAGAAGTCCTCTTTACCTTCTTTCAAATGAGGGTAACAGAGGATTTGCTTATTTACCTACGAATTATCTACATGGCGTTTCTTATACAGCAAGTGTTATATTCGATAAGTTTAAACGTTATAGGGCTACTGAATCTATTACTACTAGAATATATGTAATAAATATTAGTGAGCTATTTAAAACTATTCCTGGCTATATAGAAGATTTCAATATTCAAATTGGAGCTGATAATATTACTTTTCATTATCCTGCTAAAATCTATCGTAAAGATGGTCTATTTGAGTATATCAACTATATGCTTTCTGTATTACTTAGAAAAGGTTATAATGTGACCTACGAACATTACAGAGGCTCATATTACCCTGAATCGCTCATATTTTACTTTGATACGCCAACACTAATAGTAGTTGGTGATAAATATAATATTAAGTTAGGCCGATTCAGCAACGAGCGTTATACAGGGCGATATGAAGTTATAACTGCTAATGGAACGATAACTGAAGTACGAGAGAGCCGATTTGCGGGCATGGATTTAGTTTCAGATGTGCAACGCATGGATATGTTACAAACGTATCATAATCGAGCTAATAGACATCTACATCCGATATGTGTAATTGAGAATAATCGATTGCTCGTAGATATGGATGATAAATTCATTATCACTGATGTTGCTATTACATATCTTCGTAAACCTACTAGGTTTAATATTGTAACTGATGAAGTTTCTGAACTTCCGTTTAAAACTGAGATTATTAACCTTGCTACACAGAAGCTTCTTGGTAAACTTAAAGATGAAGGTTATCAAATTGCTATAAATGAAAGTAATTCTTTAAAATAAAACGTTACTATGAGAATTGTAAGTTACGGAAAAACATTTGTCGATAATGTTACTGTTGATACTAAGTTATCTAACGGTCAACTCGGCATTTGTACTGCTTATGGTACTGCTTTGCCTACTACTGGTAGACCTGAGCCGTTTGTAATTATGTCTGCAATTCCTACTAAGGACGGTGGATTTATGAATCAACGTGGAGTGGATATTAATCCTTTTAACTTCACTTATAACGTTCGTAAATATACGGAAACAGATCAGAAAGAAACTATTATTCTTAAAGGTCTTACGAATCCGGCACTTAAGCCTGCTGAAGGTATTGTATATAATGCAGATGCTGAGTTCTGTGGTGCTATTGAAATTTGTTCTTCTGAGGAGTATCGCCATGGTCTGACGGTTAATCCTAATCCTCAGATTGTTCAAATACCTGTTCGGATTCATGCTACTGATACCGTTGATCGGTTGGTAGAGAAGATTAAGAAGAACCTTAGTCTTACTGCTTATAATAAAGAGTTATTTGATATTACTATCGAGAAAGCTGATAGTGCTGTTCAGATAACCGTTGTTGCTAAAAAGCCTACTAAATTGACGATGAACGTATTCGGTATTCTTGCCGATCAAAAAGCCAATGGTACTATTACCGTTAAACATACGAAGTTATCCGGTTTCTTGGCTGATGTTGCTCTTAGTGATGAAGACCTTCGTTATTCTCTGATTAACATGGGTTGGAATCCTCATGATGAGTGGCAGAAAGCTTGGGGTATTGGTGACCCGAAAGTTGGCTTTAGTAAAGTCGCTTATCTTGTTATTTCTACGGCTGAGTTTAATCAATTCCCTGAGATTGCCGCTGATAACAATAGTCCTCGCAAATTCCAAATTATTGTTGGTACGGAAGCTGTGATCGATGCTGTTGTAAATAAACTTAAAGCTATTAAGACTTTAGCTAAAGATTCCGGCGATAATGCCATTTCTCTGAATACTGCAACTGACTAAAGTTGCTTGGAAAACTACGCAGTGCTTAACGGTTCTGCGTAGTTATATTTGTTTAAACTTAATGCTATGGAATGTAATATTAAAATTGTCAAGTTAAAACAAGTTCTTCCTCTTGGTACATTTCCTAAGCGTGAGCATAACGTTCGATTCTTCTATCATCGTACTGATGGTTGTTACTATATGTATGATGAAAAAGGTTGCGAAATTAATCTAACTACTGATGGTAATATTATTGCTATTGATAGAGAGTTAATTGTTGGTAGTGAGTCTTTGACTGATGATACTCTTATTTGCATTGGTCTTAAAGCTAATTATGTGCATCCTAGTCGTGGTGTTAGAAATAATACTTGCGGTTGTCAAGATACATATATTCGTGCTTGGACTTACATCAAAGATCTTCAAGATTTTATGCAATCTGGTCATATCGAACGTGATTACTATAGAGTTACTTTAGTTCCTTCTCCTGAAGAAGGTGGTATTGTTGGATGTAGTGGTTCTGCTATTGTTCCTGATGAAAATTCAGATGGCTTCCGTTTCCAATTTGAAGCTGGTAGTCGTGTTGAACTTTATGCTAAACCTGTTCAAGGTTATCACTTTAAAGGTTGGAAAGAGTTCCATACTAATGAGATTATGTCTATTAGTCCTAATTGGTCTTTTACTATTAAGAAAGATATGGATTTGATAGGCGTATTTGAAAAGGATGAAGCTCCTATTGAACAATTCTATATTAATGTTAATGCTGATCCGGCTAATGCAGGATATGTAGTTGGTGCCGGAACATTCCCAAAAGGTACAAGGCATTCTATAACAGCTGCGGCAATTCAAGGGTATCATTTTACTCATTGGACTGATAGTTTAAATCGTATTGTTTCTACTAATCTTCAATATGATCTTGTTGTTGAGAAAGATGAAACTTATACTGCACACTTCGAGCTTGATACTCCTGTTATTGAGGAGTACAATGTAACTATTATAACTAATCCTGCTGATAAAGGTTCAGTTAGCGGTGGCGGTACTTATAAGTCCGGTCAAACTGCAATAATTGTTCCTAGTCCGGTTGAGGGTTGGGCTGTTGATACAGTTACTGCTTCTGGTGGTAATCTTGTAGATAATGGTAATGGTACATATAGCATCGTTGTTACACGAGATCTTACGATTACGGTAAACTTTAAAGAAGCTATTCGTTATTTCACGTTTAGTATCGTGGCAGATGCGAATGGTTTAGTTCGATATAAAGATATTAATGATGCTTGGTCTCAATGGGCAGAAAGACACGAAGTCACTGCTCCGGAAAAGACTATTGTCACTATCGCTGGTAAAGCTAACGGCGGTTATGAATTTGAAAAGTGGGTAACGCCTACTGGTGCTAATCTTCCTAATAATGAAAATAATATCATTGTTGAAGAAGGTCTGCATCGCAAAGTTTATACTGCTTATTTCAAGGAAACTTACATTCCACCTGAAACTCATATTGTTAATATTACTGCTGGTTCTAATGGTAAATGCAAATATAAGATTGGCTCTGGTGAATATTCAGAAGCTGCATCTTCGCATTCTAACATTAGTGTTACTGACGGTGAGACAATTGAGGTATTAGGTGTTCCTGATAGCGGTTATTCTTTTGAACAATGGAATATTGGTGGAACTACTTCTAACTCTAATCCTTATTCAAAGGTTATCACTGAGAATGTAGATTTCTCTTGTACGTTCGTAGAGATTCCACCGGAAGAAGTTACTATTACGGTAGGTTCTGACGGAACTAATGAAACTCGTTATCGTATAGGTGATGGTTCTTGGTCTAGTTGGTCTACTTCTGAACACACGTTTAAAACTGCTGTAGGTTCGATTTATTCAGTTGAAGCTCGTGCGGTTGGCAATTACAAGTTCAGAGAGTGGAATACAAGTGGTGCAAAGGTTTCAGATAATCCTGCAACATTCACTGCTAAAACCGGAACGAATGCAACACATATTGCTACGTTCGACCAAGTAATCATGCGAACGCTAACTCTTACTGCTGGAACGGGTGGTAAATGTCGTGCAAAGATCAATGGAAGTTGGAGCGACTATTATAGTGGCACAAAGACTTACTCTGATATTGTTGACGGAATTACCGTTTCTGTAGAAGCATTAGCAGATAGCGGCTATCATTTTAAGGAATGGACTGATTCGGGTGCGCCCTCGACTACTTCACGTGATATTGTTATGAATGACTCTAAATCTATTGAAGCTCGTTTTGAAGTTGATGCTCCTGATAAATTCCAAGTCACCTATGAAGCTATTCCTAACGGAAGTGCTACAATGGAAGGTGCTGGTACTTATAATGATGGTGATACTTGTACGATTAAAGTTAATGTAAGTCCGGGTTATACTTTGAATAAAGTGCTTGTTGATGGTGTTAAAATCACTCTTAATAGTAACAATCAGTATAGCTTTGTGGTTGAGAAAAACATTAAGGTTACTATTGAATGTGATCTTATTCCTGAACCCACACATTATACACTTACAGTTAAAACCGAAGATGAAGGTGTAGCTCAAGGTGGTGTTGGTATCAATAAAGAATCTAATTTGGGAGTTGAAACTGCTGAATTTGAGGATGGTACTGTTGCTACTATTCATGCTACAGCTGCTGAGGGTTATAGCTTTGGCGGTTGGTGGAAAGATGGAGTTAAGGTTTCTGACGATGTAACTCTAAGTGTTACTATTGACGCGGATAAGACTTACATTGCTAAGTTTACTCAAGATCCATATCTCGAATTAGATAAGACTTCTCTTACTTTCGAAGCTGCTGGTGGAACTCAAACTGTTAATGTTACTTCTAATGTTGAATGGATGGTTTCATAATTAGGGGGGGGGTACTAAGATGGCTATTGCTTCTTGGCTTACCCCTACCGCTAAGAGTGGTACGGGTAATAAAACGGTTGGTTTAACTGCCAGTAAAAACCCTGGTGTTAGCAGAAATACTATTGTTACTGTTACTGTCAGTGGTATTACTAAAACTATAAATTGTACTCAAACGGAGCAAGATAAATTTACTATTAAGATTTCAGCTTTAACTACTAATAGTTCAGGAACTACTATTACAAATGTTGGTGATTGTTCTATTGGTTCATCCGCTACAGGTGGAGTTAAAGAAGGAACTTATTATCGTGATACACAAGTCACATTGACTGCTAAAGCTGCTCCTACTGGGTATGATTTTGTTGGTTGGTATGAAGGCTCTAATCTTGTTTCTACAAGCCTTTCTTTCGCTGTTACTTTAACAGCTAATAGAACTCTTGTTGCTAAATATCAAATTAAGAGCTATGTTGTAAATGCAATATCTGATGATACAACTAAGGGAATTGTAAGTCCTGCCGGTCAAACTGTAGAACATGGTAAGAATGCTACTGTAACTGCTTCAAGGAAAACTGGATATAAGTTTGATGGTTGGTATAATGGAACTACTAAGGTTACAAGTGCTAATCCTTATACATTTGCTCCTACAGCAAATATCACTTTAACTGCTAAGTGGTCTATTTATACTGTATCTGATACAATAAAGATTAGTCCTTCTGGTGGTGGTACTGTTAGCCCTAATCCTATTACTGGACAAGAGACTACTGTAATTAGTATTACGGCAACTCCTGCTACAGGTTATAATTTTAAACATTGGAGATATAATGATTCTAGTGCTTCTGGAGGATATTCAGAAAGTACTACTAATCCTCTGAGGGTTATTATAACAGGTAAAAGAGATATTACTGCTATATTTGAACTTAAATCTTATACAGTTACTTGGAATGCTAATGGTGGTACGGTAAGTCCTGAGTCTGTTTCTAAAACTCATGGATCTACTTTAGGTACATTACCTACTCCGACTAGGGCAGCTACAGCAGAATATTCTTATACATTTGCAGGTTGGTTTACAGCGGCTAGTGGCGGTACTCAAATATCAACAACTACTACTGTAACTGGAAATGTTACTTATTATGCTCATTGGACAGCTACTAAACGTTCTTATACAGCTACATTCAATGGTAATGGCGGAAATACTCCTAGTCCTTCCACTATTACTAAAGAATATAATGCTGCTTTAGGTACACTTCCAACTTGCTCTAGAACAGGATATACATTCCTTGGTTGGTACACAGCTTCTAGTGGCGGAACTAAAATTTCTACTACAACTGTTGTAACTAAAAATATTACGTATTATGCTCAATGGTCAATTAATAGTTATACTTTAACATTTAATCCTAATGGTGGTACTGTAACTCCAACGTCTAAAGATCTTGAATATAATTCAGCTTATGGTACGTTGCCTACACCTACTAGAGCTTCTGATGCACAATATACTTATACATTCGCTGGATGGTACACTGCTGCAACAGGAGGAACTCAAGTAACTGCTACTACTAAGATGGCAGCTAAAGATACAACTGTTTATGCTCATTGGACATCCAATACTCGAAGTTATACTGTAAGTTATAAAACAACTTATGGAACTTTGAATAGAACTAGTCAAAGTGTTGCATACAATTCTAAAGGATCTTGTACTTTGACTATGCCTAATAACACAGCTGAATTTACTTATACGTTTGTTGGATGGTATACTGCTGCTAATGGTGGTGGAACTAAAGTTGGTTCCGAATTAACTTTAGAAACTCCTGCAATTACAGGAACTGTTACTTATTATGCTTATGTTACTAGAAGTACTAAATCTTACACTCATACTTTCAATGCAAATGGAGGTGGAACCGTAAGTCCCTCAACTATAACAAAAGCTTATAATACAGCTCTTGGTACATTGCCTACTGTTAGTCGTACAGGGTATACATTTGTTGGATGGTTTGATACATCTGCTGCAAGTGGTGGTACTCAAGCTACAACAACTACTAAAGTTACTGAAACTAAAACTTGGTATGCTAGATGGTCTATCAATAGTTATACGTTTACATTTGATAAGAATGGTGGTAATACTCCTTCTGCTACAGCTATAACTAAAGAATATAATACCGATATTGGAACGTTGCCTACTTGTACTAGAAGTGCAGATAATACTTATACGTATGCTTTTGCCGGTTGGTTTGATACTTCCGCATCTAGTGGAGGAACTAAATTAACTACTACTACTAAGGTAACATCTAATAAGACTTGGTATGCTAGATGGACTTCAACTTATAAAAATTATACTGTTATATGGGATGGAAATGGTGGTACTCCTAGTAAGTCTTCTAGCTCATTCCATTATAATGATGCTTTAGGTACATTGCCTACGGCAACTAGAACAGGTTATACGTTTAAAGGTTGGTCTACGTCTAAGACCGGTACAGTAAATGTTAGTACAACGACTAAAGTAACAGCTAATGTTACATATTATGCTGTTTGGACAATTAATTCTTATACTTGGACATTTGATGCAAATGGAGGTACAGGTGATACAACTAAGACATTAAATTATAATGCTACACTTAGTACATTACCTACGGCAAGTAGAGCTTCTACAGCGGCTAACAACTATACATTTGCAGGTTGGTTCGATACTGATGCTTCAACAGGTGGTACTCAGTTGACTACTTCAACAAAATGTACTGGTAATAAGACTTGGTATGCTAGATGGACTATATCTACTAGACAGTATAAATTGACAGTTACTGCTGGTACAGGAGGTACAGTTAGTGGTGGAGGTACTTATAATTACAATGCGTCAGTTACACTAAAAGCTACAGCTAATTCTGGTTATCACTTTGTTAAATGGAGTGATGGTAATACAAGTGCTACAAGGGCAGTCACTGTAACTAAAGATGCCACTTATACCGCTACATTTGAACAAGATCCTTATTTAAATCTTGATAAAACAAGTCTTGAATTTGAGGCATCAGGAGGTACAGAAACGATTAATGTAACTTCTAATGTTTCTTGGACTGTTTCTTAAACTTTTAAGAGTTCCGCAACGCTCTGCAAACCCCAGTAGAGAAGGTGATGTGGAAGCGTGCGGAACTCAAAATCTATTTATAAATAATTAAATTGTCATTATTATGGTTTCAAATTCTTCTTTAGATGAAAGAGCCACTGCGGTGGAAATTGGTGGTTTAGTTGATGGAGTTGGTGCTCCGGTTATGCGTGCTGCTTATGCATTAAAAGCAAAACCGAGCTGGATTACGTTATCTGCTGTTGAAGGTACAGGTAATTCACAAGTTGATGTTACGGCCCCTGTTTATAAAGGACGTGAAGGTCGTTCAGGATCTATTACTGTAACAGTTGAAGACTTAACGGAAGAGGTTGCAATACAACAGTCAGGTTCTAGCATTTGGGATGTTACCACTCAATCTTTAGCTTTTGTTAAAACAGGTGAAGCTAAGAAGTTTACAGGTAATTCTAACTTGGCTTCTATTACGTTTGCTGTTGATTCAGATGCTTCAGCTTGGTTGACTGCTGGTAAATTAGTAGTTGCTACTAAGCAATATAATTCAGGTGCACCTATCGAAGGTGACCCGGGAGCAAATGATGTTTATTCTTTTGAGATTACGTTTACTGCTGCTGCTAACCCGACAGTTAAGACTCGTACCGGACATATTACCGTTAATGGTCAGAAATATACTGTTAATCAAGCTGCTGGTGATGCTACTTTGTCTGTATCTCCGACTTCTTTGACTTTTGCTGCTGCTGGTGAAACGAAACAGATTACGATTACTACCAATACCGCTTGGACTATTTCGTAAGTCGTCTGTTGATTTGATTATGGGTCTGATAGGTGCTAAGGTACCTATTAGATCTTTTGTCGTATAAACAAATATCTAATTAAATATGGCTACGAAAGATTTTGTTGATTATAGTCCTGCCAGTGGTAGTAACAATGGTTCAATTGATATTACTGCTCCTAGGAATCCACAAATGAAACCTCGTAGTACTGCTATAGCTGTTAAGGTGGGGGGGGGGAGTGAGTAAAACTTGTGATATTGTTCAAAAAAGTGGTAAAGCTATTTTCGCTATAAGCAATATTAGTATTGCATCTGAAGCTGTATTATCTGATGTAAATCCTAAATACGGTGAACCTATTGATCGTGATGTTGAAGTTCATTTAATGGTTGGTTCATCCGGTCTTATAGATATGCAAATAACTTTTGAAGGTATTTATAGAATAATGTCAGCTGAGGGTGATAATAAGGATATATCTACTAATATACAAGGTTTTAATGTTATAGTAGAAATTGATAATATTTGGATATATGGTGGTGGTGCTCATATAACTGTTACAGGTTATGATAAAGCTAATACACCTTTTGAATGTTATATATCACTTATGGCACAAATGATATAGTTATGGAAGAAACAATTGTTTTTAATCTCTTTAATTCTATAAGCTTTGCTTTTATCGCTATTGTGCTTTTAGCTACTTATGGTATTAATGAGATTGCTACTAAGATTGCTAAGAAGAAACTACCGAGATACTTCAAGTCTCTTGTTAGCTTAATCGTAGGTATTGCAACTATGGGGCTTTACTTATACAAATTAGATGCTTCACTGGAAACGGTGCTGCTATCTTTTCTGATATGTACCTTTGGGTATGATTTAATTATCAAACCTATACTCAAAGCTATAAAACGGCATTTTGCTGATTCTAAAAGCGTATAATCGCGGACTAAAGGAGTGCTACTGCTAAATTGCGTAGTACTCTCTTTTGTCATATCAAGGAAAATCATTGCTCGCTTAAATCATCAACTAAACGTTCTATTAATGATTTAAATTCCTTTAGGTATGACACCTGTGACTTATACTAATTTGAATAAACTCTTATTAATTAGAGATATTCAAGAGATTGCTAAAACTTATATCAATGATGATAGAAGTTATCGTTGGATTTGGAAGAACAAAATTGCTGACGTATATCATATTGGTTATGTAACTTTTATGAATTACATTAGTGTTCCCTCTATTAATGCAAAGATTGAGAAGCTATCGCTAAGAAGAAACGTTGAATATAATGTTCAACTGTTGAGTATTAATGTTCATGTTATAAATCATTTCATTGTTATCAGTACTAATAGTAATATATTTGTTGTGCATCTCAATGTCGAGGTGCATTAAAACAAATTAATGCTATGAATACTGAAAACGAAACTGGTGTTAAAGTTCCGAAAGGACAAATTAATTACAACACTGTTGCAGGTTCTTTAGGTCTTGCTGCTTTTGCAGGACTTGGATTGAGAAATTGGTTAGGTAACGGTAATGGTTCGGTTGCTGCTGGAGCTACTGCTGTTGCTGAAACTCAATTAGTTTCTGGTCTTATGGCTGAACTTGCTAAAGAGAAGTCTGAACGTTATGCCTATAATGTAGGTATAAACACGTTTAAAGAAGCTTTAGCTTTAATCAAAGAAGAACGTGAAACTCGTCAAGCTAACGACAAGATTATATTTGAAACTCTTGCTCGTTTGGATAAGGAATCTGCACTTAACAAACAGGATATTGAAAACTTCAAGAAAGAAGTCGCTCGTGAGTTCTGTGATGTTCGTCATGATTTCAAAGCTGCTATTGCTCTTGAGGCTGAACGTAGAGAATCTGCTGATGAACGAATTGTTGATTATGCAAATTGCAATTTCGTTAAATACATCAAAAAGATCAATGCTGCGGAGATTTGTCCGGTTGTTGAGTTAGCGGCTCGTACTGCTGGTCCGGCTGTACCGGATTCTAACGCTCCTACTACTCCTACAGCAAACGCTTAATTTTGAAGTAGTATGACTAACGCAGAACTTGTTGCAGTAGCTGTTGGTAAATGGCTAACACCAATCGTTAAAACTATTGGAGGTGGGATTAAGATTCCTGTTACTTCTGGTATCGGAAAATTTATGGGTAGTGTTTTTGGTTTAGACCTTTCTACTTATAATCTTCTGAATGAATTAGATTTTATTATAGAGCCTACACTTGATTATATTATTAAGCCTCAGTTGGCTAAGTTATCTAAGTTCATACCTGATGAGCAGATTCCTAAAGTAGTTAATAGCTATCTTGATGCAGCTATTTCTAAAGCTACTGCTAAAGGTTCTGTGAATCTATTTGGTTTTGAGTTCGAAGCTACTGCTTTTCAAAATCTTAAACGTGAAATTGATAACTCTCTTAAAAATAATGTAAGTCATGATGAAAGACCCGCATGAGCATAGTGATATGCCACACGAAAGTGAAGATGTAAGAAAGAGGGATTGTCGAAAGTATAAAGAACTCTACGGAAAACATTTTACTAAAGACCTATGTGAATGGGCTGTTGAACGTATGGAGAATCGTAATGGTACTACTCATCATTATAATCTTGATGAAGTCAAATCTATTTGGCACAAATATAAGATGAATGATCTCCATAATGCTAACTGGTATGATGTTATGTATGTAATGAATATGGCTTACGCAGATTTCTATGGTCGTTTGTTTACCGAACATCATGAATGTGCTATGTATGCTTATCTTTACATTAGTGATCCCGACGGTTACGAAGGTATTGCTTTCCAAAGATGGTTAGCTGATATTAAAGTTCAAGACGATGAAGTGCCTTGGCAGAGATTTATCTAATTAGTTTTGGTCGCAGGTGTTATTTATATCAAGGCAATTTTAATTATTCCTAATCCGACTACTGGTTCCGCTGGTAGTCGGATTTTTTTGTTTATAGCAACTTATTCAAACACGCAAGTATGAATTATAAAACACGTTGTGTAATGAGTGGTATTTTTATTGCTATATTGAACTTGATTGGTGTTATTGTTTCATCTATTGGTGTTGTCTTCGTAAAAGAATGGATTGCTAAGAAGAGACGTAAGGTTGTTACTAATCTTCTTACATCTAAAGCAGAATGTTGGATGCAACTCGATAAAATAGCCTCAAACATTAGAGAATCTCTTAATGCTAAAGGTGTTTACATTGCATACTTTCATAATGGTGGTAAGTTCTGTAATGGTATTAATATGGATAAGTTTACTGTTATCGCAGAAGATTACGATATTAGTATTACAGATCCTTATAAGAATCGTTATAAGAATGTTCTTACTTCTATTATGCCTTATACTATTCTACGCTTATACAGAGATAGTAAGTACATTTTCCGTATGAGTGCTTTGACAAAGTATCATTCTAATATGTATGTTGGAGATCTTCGTTCACGTGGATGTAATACTGCTATTAGCATTCTTATTCGTGACTTGAAAACTGATATGCCTATTGGCTTTCTTAGTGCTGAGTTCGAGCTTGACTTTGAACCTGACACTGAAATGATGCAAACATTCTGGAAAAATCACAATCGTATTTCTCGCAATATGACTATGGTTATAGATGCGACAGAAGATACCATTAAAAACTAAAATACCATGACTGTTATTTACGCAAGAACTAGTCTGCCATCAAGGTGTGGTAGGGGTTCAAAAAATCTAAAGAACGTTATACGAGTTACTAATAAATATGTTAATTGTGGTCCTTGGCATGGAGTTGTTCTCGTTAAGAATCGTCCTATTATAAAAGGTTCTAAACCGAATATTCCCATACTTAAACTTTCAACTAATCATATGAAATTCATCCCTCGTGGTGAAACTAAAGAGTTAGGTATTTCAACTAATAAAACTTGGCGAATTGTTTAATGTATTATTATGGCAACACTTAATCAACTAGGAAGTAAAATTTCTAATATATTAGGTAAGCCGGGTGATCATAGCATTCAAGAAAGAGCAAAGAGTGCATGTAAGTCGCTCTTTGCTACTTTTATTCGTCAAAGTATTGAACGTAATGGTGTAGATGAGGTTCTTAAAGTTAGCTTTAATGTACCTTTAATCTGTATTCCGCTTACTGATTTAGAAAATACCTATGCTGGAATTGGTGCTAAAGATATGATTCTTACTACTGAGCATCGAATTCCAACGCCTTTACGTATGCCTAATGATGCACCATTTCTTCATGTATATACACAGCATGATGATGGTAGTTTTATTACATATAAATACGCTAGTAATAGCATAGTTCCTCTCTTGACCACAGTCTATTCCCCTACTGGGGTTTGGGGAGTTTATCAAATCATTAATGGTAAACTTAAAATTATCATCAAAAATACTCTCAAAAACTTTGAAATTGATGCTAAAAATTATAAGTTTGTAACGATTGTGTTTGTAGCTGAAAATCCTGAAGATGTTATTACTATGTATATGGAAGATGATGGTCAAGATATTGAACTTCCACTTCCAGCAGATATGATAGAAAGAATAACATATGAGGTTCTAAGAACTGAATTTGGTATTAAGCCTACAGAACATGAGGTTAAGATTATTAGTGATAGTACTTATGCTCCTAATGATCCTAATGGAACTCAACGTTTAATCCATAATAAAGTAGAATAAACTATATGGAATCTATACACTATTACCACGATTATCAAGAGTATTGCTATAATACTATTGAGAAACTTAGTAAAGATTTGCATAACACTTATGTTAGACGTAATAATCTAGCTAATATTTGCTATGCTAATCTGAATCTACTTGAATCTAACAAGATAACTAAAGAGTTACTTGATAATATGATTCTAGGTAAGAAAGTAAAAGGAGTTAAACTTCTGAGAAAGCTTGATTGGAGTAACGAAGCTAAAGCAGTATCTCTTCGTATTACTTATAACCGATTCGCTTATCTTTGTACAGTTCGTATTCCTAAATTACTTGCTATTATTAGATATTATGATTGGATGTGTCGTATTCCTCATAGTATTTTTAATCAGATTCAACGAAGTCTTAATAAGAGTCTTATAGAAACTCTGATACGTGGTGGTAGTGTTTCACTTGGTACATATCTTGGTACTTATCAAGTACAACGTGCTGTTGCTAGAGAATCTGTTGATTGGGCTGCATCTTTTCGTCTTAGAGATGAAATGATTGCTGCTGGTATTGAAGTTCAGAGCTTTCTTAATCCTTATGGTAAGAATTGGAAAGTTAAATCTGATAATCCTTATTATTGGTTCTGTAAATGGATTCGTCATAGAATGGGTGTAGATGTTGTACCTAATCAAATATTTTATAAATATCATCCTACTCATTGTCATATTAATATTAATACTGATAGTAAGATTACTAAATATAAGACAATAGAGGAAGTTATTAAAGCTGATAATCTTGCATTTGACGCTAAGCTTAAATATATTCGACAGCATGATCCTACTATTATGGATAGGTATCCTCATGCTAAGAGTAAACGTGAACGTACTAAAAACAATGAAGTAGATGAATACATTAGACCAAAATCTGATTAGCTCTAGTGTTGTTATTCATAGGATTATTGAAGATTATGATGTCCATTCTATGGATTTCATTACTCGTATTCCTACTTGGATATGTGAAGCTCTTGCTGATTTAAATATTCAGCAACATTATATTAACATAGGAGAAACTATTGATTTTGATGATTATCGTTGTGAACTTCCTAAAGGTTGTAAAAATATTCGTTTAGTTACTATTGGTGGAAAACGTGCTGATTTTACTACTAACCCTGCTCCGTTTGAGCATGATAGTGGAAACTATATACCACTTGCCGTTTCATTTCCGATAGGCTGGAATCTGACAGAGAACGTTATTTTTGACTTCATACAAGCCACTAGAGAGAGTTTATATACTTACTCGATTAACGGGTCGTATTTGCATCTAAATGTCAGAAAAGGCACGTTAGGACTATTATATCATGGCTTACCAATGACACTAGACGAGATACTTAAAATCAATGTTCCTCTTATACCTAACAATGATGTTCTTATTGATGCTTTAAAGAACTTCGTTATGATGCGTATTCTTCAACGTAATTACCGTCATCCAATTATGAATCTAAAAGAGAGTAATCCTTACACTAATCCGGCATTAGCATACGATAATGCTAAAATAAAAGTTCGAAATGCTTGCAATAGGCTTACTAAAGATAAACGAGATGATTGTAGTAAATCTATGTTGAACTTCTTTTTAAACATGAAAAATCGTTATGTGAATTAATTATGAATATAAATGATGGTTTATATCCTAATGCTAATCCTGGTGCAGTCAGAAATGGTGTTAAGTCATTTGCATTAAATATAATGTATAATGATGATGGTAATACTCTGATTAACGAGAATGGTTTTGAGGTTTATAAAAAAGACTTAAACGTCTACGGAACTTTAATTGGTAAAATTGAAGTTCCGTTAGGCGTTATTTTATTTTTTAAAGGTACTCCTGATAAAATTGTTTATATATATCAAACCATTAAAGATATAAATGATATTAAAACTATTGTATTTCAAGGTAACTTTAATTTTACTATAGATCATCCTATAAGTGGTACATTTACATATATTGATGAAACTAATTTATTTATAACATTTACAGAAGGTGTTTCTAGTGATAATGAAACTCGTATTCTTTATATTACAGAAGCTCAAAGTAAATATAAAGATTATATTAAAGATACTGTGATTGAAGATAATGTTACTACAATTACATTCAAATCTGAACTTGAATATATTCTCAATCTTATTCCAGATATAGTATTTCCTACATTAGATATTAATATTATAGCTGGTGGACTTAAAGCAGGAGGTTATCAATTTGCTACATCTATTAAATTACATGATGGCACATATAGTGATTACTCTTTATTATCTCCTGTTTATTATGCAGCACCTGATTATGGTGAAAATATTGCTATTGGCGATGTAACTAAAAAAGGTTTTAGATTTAAATTTAGTAAAGCTGGAACTTATAAATTAGCTATAGTATATAAAAGTCCTACTACTGAAGAATGTTATGAAACATTTGAAATTAATATTACTTCTAAAGGTGGTACTTTTGATTTTACTACTATATCTAAGATGAAATCTATTTCTATAGATGATATTATTATAAGTAATATGGCTTATACTAAAGATGAAGCTCAAACATCTTTCGAAGGTTATCTTCTTAGAGGTAATGTTGTAACCCCTGAATATAAAGAGATTACTGATTATTTCACAAGTATTGATGGTGAACTTCTTCTTCAAAAGATAAATATTGATTTTATTAAGTTTGCTCAATTCAGTGGCGTTAAAGATTTTGTTCAACCTACTATTAATCCTATAAATAATAGTGGTAAAGTCGGTGAATTTTTTGCATCTAAAGATATATCTAATAGTGGTTCTTTTAAAGAAGATGAAGTATATTATTTCTTTATTACTTTTATTGATCATAAAGGTAAATATATAAATAGTTTTCCTATTCGTAATAATAAAGGAACTTATGCTCATATTATACCTTCAGCTCAAGTTAAAACTCTTGATCTATATGGAGCTAAGGTTACTATGAATGCTTTTCTTGCCGATTTTAGTAGTAATATTACTATTGCTAAATTTAGAAATACTATTGCAAGTTATGCTATTTATTATGCTAAATCTACTCCTGAAATTTCAAATTGGATTTCTCAATGTTTTACAATTCGTGATATAGGTATTAATGATGTAATTGGAGATAATTATGAAGATCCTTTTAGATCTGCTAGTCGTTTTAGATTATATCCTATTGAATATTTAGTTACAAATACAGCTTTACCTTCATTTTATATTAAAGGTCTTAGATATAATAAAGAAGCTAAGATTTGTCTTAATAATTATGAAGGTAGTTCTGGTAACGAATGGGGTAATGAAACTATTCATCAACTTTGGAATGCTGCAAATAGAGGTGGATTAGATGCTGCTATTCAGAATAATCTTCTTAATGGTAAAAATCTTAATACTCCTGATAAATCTATTAATGCGGGTCATTATTTAGGTTCTTTTGATAGACTTAATAAATATACTAAAAAAACTGATTTACCTAAGACAAGTAAAGACTTTAATATGTTTACTGATTGGGGAGATCATATTAAAGGACCTTGGGAATCCGGAGATCTTGTTCATTCTGTTCTTGATGTTGATACAGTTGATGTAGCTAATACAGCATTTTATCCTACATTATTAAATGCGGATTTTTATCCTGCAAATAATAGTGCTATATCTAATGCTGGATGTGATAGTAGTTTCAAATTAATTAATGGCTCTACTATGCTTCAAGAAAATATTTTTGGTCTTGCTAAAGAAGGAACTGATAGTGAAGGAAGTACAAGTCTACCTAATGAATTTATTAGTGATATTGTTTATAAGCAATCGGCTGAGAATATTGATGGAATTATGCGAGATATAAGAACTCAAACTAGAGTTATTTCTATTATAACTAAAGATGAAAATTCTGATAGTTATAAACAAAAACTTACTACTATTAAAGAGAAACTTATATATGCCAATGGTTATAATAATGCTGAATATTTAAAACAAAATTCAGAAGGTGTTTGGGAAGTTATAACTGATGAGAAAGAAGCTACTATTGTATTAAGTTCTGAAACTACAATTAAAACTCTTACAGCTGAAGAATATAATTCTATTGTTGTTGAAGTATCTAATAAAGAGGATTCAAACTGGATTCTTCTTTATAATGAAAACAAAAAATATTATAACTTTGATACTTTCACTATATTCAATAGAGGTATTGTTGATTTAAATCGTTATTATGACGTAAATACTATACCTGTTCCTGATTTATTTAATTTATCTCTTGTTGCTGCTTCAAGTATATATCCTATAAATAACACTGATGAAATAGTACTTATTGGAGATACTTTTCCTTCTTGTGTTACTCATCGTTGTACTTGTCCCTCAAATAAATTTAATAATGTAGGGGATGCTACTCATCATAATAATAATATATATCATATTCATCGTATGATTGTTACTTATTATATTAAGAGTAGAATGAATTTATTGGCATTGCATGGTGGTAAAAATGTAAATAGTTCTATTATCAAATACAAAGGAACTAATGCTAATAGTAGATTCTCTGGTAAAGCTAATAAATTTAATATTAATACTATTATCAATAAATTCACAAGTGGTCTTGATAAAGAATATGCTCCACATACTATGGATATATATCCTACTACTTTTGATTATGATGCTATTATCGATTTAGGTTATCGTGATTATATTATTGATAATTTCTGGCATACTTCTGATGGTGCAGCATATGATACAGAAATGAATTGGAAAGGTTTTAATGATATTACTCAATTTAAATCTACCGATAATCTAAAAGATACATTTGCTGCTAGAATTATTCGTTCTAATGTTAATAATATGGAATCGAATGATATTGGTTGGCGTAAGTTTAAAGCTGATTCTTATAAAGATATTCCCATCACTAAAGGTTCTATTGTAAATCTTCTTTCAGACGCTAAATCTCTTTATATTCAGATGGAACATACTCTATTTGTTACTTCTATTAAAGATAGTCTTAATCAAGAAGAAGATGGAACTTATATAGGTACTAGTGATATCTTTGAAAGAACCCCTATTGAAATTATCTTTAATAATACCGGTAAGATTGGATGTAATAATAAGTTTTCTTCTATTATTACTCGATATGGTTATTTCGTCTGTGATAACTTTACAGGTACTATATATCATGTTAAAGGTGAATCAGATGTATCTGATATTTCATCTATAGGTCTTCAAGGTTGGTTTAAAGAATATATTAAAGAAAATGCTATTAATCCTCTAAATACTAATGGTAATTTTTTTATATTCGATGATTATAATAGTCGTATCATATTTGTTTCTAATAATCCAGATAATACTTATACGATTTCATATAACCTTAAGACTAATCTTTGGATTAGTTTTCATTCTTATAACCCTATTATTACTTGGTCGAATCGTTTAGGTACATTTGTTGTTGATACAAATAATACTAAGATTTATAAGATTAATGCACCTAATAAATGTATATATTTTGATAATAAGATAATGCCATCTATTGCTCAATTTATATATAATGAAGAACCTCTTGTTAGTAAGTTATTTAATCATATTGAATGGAATAGCGCACTTGTTCATAATTGGAATCATCTTACTGCGGATAAGATTAAATTCTTATATGATAAGACTATTGATTATTTAATGATTAATACTGATACTCAAAGTACTGGTATTCTTCCAATGATTCTAGATGAAACTTGGTATGATGACCATACTCTTAAATATAAAGCTGGACGCTATTTATGGAATCTCATAGAAGACCATATAGACAACGATAGAGCATTCCAAATTCTCAATCCATCTAATATACCTTTTGAAATAGATAGGCTTTTAGGAATGAAATATGAGCCTAAATCATGGTATGAATATAGTAAGATTCAGAATCAATTCGGGTATATTACAATGGTGTATTTAAATCGTTTTATTGATACTACTACTAACGAAGATATTAATGAAACTGATGTCAATGTTATCATAGATAATCATTCAGATAATATTGATATTACTAGTAAAGATTCTAATGTCAAACAAGCTGAACTTAGATTATATGATATTAACGTTGTTGTTACTAAGAATACTAGATTATGAACTTAGAGGAACTCTGTAGACCCCAGTAGGGAAGAAGCTTGTGGAAGCGAGAGGAACTCTGTTAATATACTAAGTATGCCTAAAAGTAAAACTAAAACTACTGATAAAGATAAAGAATATGTAAATAGACGTCTTGCTCTTGCTAGAAAGTTCTATGATTACATAAATGCTTTTGAAGATGATTATGCAGATAATAGAAGTAGAAGAATAGCTCGTGAAAATAAGAATTCTTCTGATTTTATTATTCCTGATAGTTATTATCCTGATCATTTAGTTTCACGAGCATTACAAGCTATGTTTGAAACTGAATATGATGCAGCTTTATTTAAAGTTAATGGAGATAGATATTATAATCCGGAAGATGATAGTATTTTAATTACTAAAGATCAACATGGAAATTCTATTGCTCCAATGCGTATTAAAACAACTCCTTTGCATGATATAATTAGAGCTGCAAAGAAAGTTAAAGATTCTAGCATTGATAAAGCTCTTGCTTTAGCTTATACTGAATCTACATTTGGTGTTAATCCTCATTTATGGGGTTTTCTAGGTCGCAAAGGTGAAACTTCTAAAGAAAATGTAACTAAAGCGATGAATGAAAATCTTAAAGCATATAATGAAAGTGATACATATTATCCTGCACAGTTATTAGGATTAGATCATATAGATCCTGATAATGTTACTAAAGTTAATACGTATTTATCTAAATTAGTTGGTAAAAACGCTAATGCTAAAGAGTTA
>OKSD01000088.1_pt1 | contig 90932 bp, 82 predicted proteins | sample 1601221 | NCBI WGS metagenome assembly OKSD01 (sample SAMEA3541550, study PRJEB24748) | human gut metagenome | biome: human gut; feature: human-associated habitat; material: faeces | place: China | collected 2012
TGGTTGTCGGCATAAACACCAGGATGATATACCTGCTCTATGATGACGGCTCCCGGTCTGAAAGAGTTATTCTTAACGAATTAGGCAGTTGCAAAGGTATCATACAAAGCGATGGTTACTCACCTTACCGGAAGCTCGAAAGCGATGCTTATCCCAATATCACACGCATCCCGTGCTTGCAACATATAAAACGGAAATTTATAGATTGCGGTGAGAAGGACCCGGATGCAAAAAGGATCGTGGAGCTGATAAACGCACTTTATCAAAACGAGCATAAGCATAAAGTTGGGGTTGAGGGATGGACGGTAGAACAGAATCTTATGCATCGAAAAAAGTATGCGCCGGACATACTCGGAGAAATAAAAGATGTGCTTGATGAAATAGAAGAACGGGGGGATTTATTACCTAAGAGCGAACTGCAGGAAGCCATTACCTATCTTCGCAATGAGTGGAATGCAGTGGTGGACATCTTTAATTATGGTGACACTTATCTGGACAACAATATGGTTGAACGGATGAACCGGTACATATCCTTATCAAGAAAAAACTCATTGTTCTTCGGCAGCCATAAGGGGGCCGAACGAGGCGCCATACTCTATACGATAGCACTCACTTGTAGGATGCATAAAGTGAATTTATTTGAGTATCTCACGGATGTGATAAACAGAACAGCCGAATGGCAACCGAACACACCAATTGAAAAATACAGGGAACTGCTTCCTGACAGATGGGAAAAGGCTAATGACTAAAAAGGGATCATTAGCCTTTTTATTTTAATACACTATATAGAATCGCGGAGACGCTTACTATACACATGTATTGGTTGGTCTTAATCCTTATTATACTGGAAGTTACTCTATGAGAGAGAAAATATAAGTCAGAAATGAATTTACATGAAAGTCTTAATCCTTATTATACTGGAAGTTACTCTATGAGTCTTTCTTGTTTGTTCAGGATGTCTATTGTGTATTGTCTTAATCCTTATTATACTGGAAGTTACTCTATGAGAGTCATCTATAACAACAATGGTATAGCAGTCCTAGTCTTAATCCTTATTATACTGGAAGTTACTCTATGAGTGAAAGCTTCTCAAGGTAATCAACCATTGCGAGTTGTCTTAATCCTTATTATACTGGAAGTTACTCTATGAGCTGGCAGTGATAACGGTTTATCTCCAAATTACTTGGTCTTAATCCTTATTATACTGGAAGTTACTCTATGAGAAATTTATGCGAAAATTGGCGACATCTTAAAAGAGTCTTAATCCTTATTATACTGGAAGTTACTCTATGAGTAATGACAGCTGATGGTAATACCCTCTTGTCATTGCGTCTTAATCCTTATTATACTGGAAGTTACTCTATGAGGAAAGCTTCTCAAGGCAATGCTCCATTGCGAGTTGTCTTAATCCTTATTATACTGGAAGTTACTCTATGAGTATGAAAACTTACGATATTTATTTCAATGATTCGTTGTCTTAATCCTTATTATACTGGAAGTTACTCTATGAGCACGACTAATCGGAAGACGAGCAGTGGCGTTAAATTTGTCTTAATCCTTATTATACTGGAAGTTACTCTATGAGAAAGATAAAGCTGGGAAATTCTTCTTCGCATGCGGTGTCTTAATCCTTATTATACTGGAAGTTACTCTATGAGTTTCAATCACGCAATATCAACCTTTAAAATTTTTAGAGTCTTAATCCTTATTATACTGGAAGTTACTCTATGAGCTGGTAAACTTGCTGCCAAGATGGTAGCCAGACAGCCGTCTTAATCCTTATTATACTGGAAGTTACTCTATGAGTGCCGACTAATTTAAACATTTAATACCTATAATTATGTCTTAATCCTTATTATACTGGAAGTTACTCTATGAGCCTGATTTCGAGAATCACGACAGCCTTATGATTACTAAGTCTTAATCCTTATTATACTGGAAGTTACTCTATGAGTGTTAATGCTGAAACTGTTGATACAGCTGTCGATGCTGTCTTAATCCTTATTATACTGGAAGTTACTCTATGAGTGCTGATGCAGCAAGTGTTAATGCTGAAACTGTTGGTCTTAATCCTTATTATACTGGAAGTTACTCTATGAGTTCTTAAAGGTCAGGGAGAACCAATGCTCGCCAACGCTGGTCTTAATCCTTATTATACTGGAAGTTACTCTATGAGAGAAACTCTATTGACCATGCATGAACAAGGCAGCAATGTCTTAATCCTTATTATACTGGAAGTTACTCTATGAGTACCACTTAGGCAGACACTTGATGAATAACAGTAGTGTCTTAATCCTTATTATACTGGAAGTTACTCTATGAGCTTCACAGTATGGTAATAGTGTTTGTTTCTTCATGAAGTCTTAATCCTTATTATACTGGAAGTTACTCTATGAGGATAAGATTGAATCTAATAAACCTGTCATTGTTAAGTCTTAATCCTTATTATACTGGAAGTTACTCTATGAGAATAGTAGTCGTTATGCGGGTGCTCTTACGATTGTTGTTGTCTTAATCCTTATTATACTGGAAGTTACTCTATGAGTACGTTAATTGCTTTATTCAACGCTGGTGCTAAGAAGTCTTAATCCTTATTATACTGGAAGTTACTCTATGAGAAGCTCTTGAAGAACTGTTTGACGAAGAGAACGATAAGGTCTTAATCCTTATTATACTGGAAGTTACTCTATGAGGGAATCAACCCTTGCGAGTTATCCCAAGCCCTAACAAAGTCTTAATCCTTATTATACTGGAAGTTACTCTATGAGTTCATCAATGGAGTTACTGATGGAGTTGACACATATGTCTTAATCCTTATTATACTGGAAGTTACTCTATGAGTACACATTACTTTGATTTCGCTTTTAACACTGTGTCTTAATCCTTATTATACTGGAAGTTACTCTATGAGAGCAAGGAAGAACTTGAAGATTCATATGATTCAATGTCTTAATCCTTATTATACTGGAAGTTACTCTATGAGCCAATGCTCGCCAATGCTGTCATGACTGCACCTTTGCCGTCTTAATCCTTATTATACTGGAAGTTACTCTATGAGTGTGCTGTCCAGAGACAATGAATCTTTAAAAGAGTTGTCTTAATCCTTATTATACTGGAAGTTACTCTATGAGGCACCATTGCTCGTTATCTTAACGATAACGGTTATTATAGTCTTAATCCTTATTATACTGGAAGTTACTCTATGAGTTGGATTGAAGACTTCGTTATTGATGTTAATAACAGTCTTAATCCTTATTATACTGGAAGTTACTCTATGAGCCTTAACACAGCGACCGTTGAAGAAGTTAAAGCTGTCTTAATCCTTATTATACTGGAAGTTACTCTATGAGTTGAAAAGTTTAGATTCTTCTTTGTTTGTTTCATCTGTCTTAATCCTTATTATACTGGAAGTTACTCTATGAGATCTCCGAGAATGTATTGACGATGTGCAGGATGAAATAGTCTTAATCCTTATTATACTGGAAGTTACTCTATGAGATCAGATTCTGCTATGAATGTTATAGTAGCGGATGTCTTAATCCTTATTATACTGGAAGTTACTCTATGAGAAGATTTACAATCATGGAAAAGATTAATTTAACAAGTCTTAATCCTTATTATACTGGAAGTTACTCTATGAGCCAAAACGGAAAATCAGCCTTTGAAACGATAAAGGGATGTCTTAATCCTTATTATACTGGAAGTTACTCTATGAGCGATTATTCTTTTGAATCAATTTGTAGTAAAAATACGTCTTAATCCTTATTATACTGGAAGTTACTCTATGAGAAGAAATTGAAGCTTTTGGTGACAACGAATTTGATATGTCTTAATCCTTATTATACTGGAAGTTACTCTATGAGTACGTTCAAACAACAGGAGATGAAACAGATGAAAATGGTCTTAATCCTTATTATACTGGAAGTTACTCTATGAGAACTTGATAGGAATTATTATCGACATTATCTTACTAGGTCTTAATCCTTATTATACTGGAAGTTACTCTATGAGATCTGTATACTTATGAGTAGGTTCGTCAAAGTATAGTCTTAATCCTTATTATACTGGAAGTTACTCTATGAGTTTACTGGCAAGTTAATCATCGCTATCGCTGATGAGTCTTAATCCTTATTATACTGGAAGTTACTCTATGAGCTTTGCAATTTGAAAATGGACAGCCGACAATTAACGGTGTCTTAATCCTTATTATACTGGAAGTTACTCTATGAGAAGAACTAATATAATCATAATATCATAATAAGCTAAGGTCTTAATCCTTATTATACTGGAAGTTACTCTATGAGCTAATTTAAAGAAAGGAGATTAAAAAATGAAAACTAAGTCTTAATCCTTATTATACTGGAAGTTACTCTATGAGAAGATTAGCTGATAGCTTCGTAGGTCTTCTGAGGTCTTAATCCTTATTATACTGGAAGTTACTCTATGAGTCACTAACAAACCGAATGTAGAATTAGAAAAGAAGTCGTCTTAATCCTTATTATACTGGAAGTTACTCTATGAGATTAACTAATAAAGACGAAGAGTAATGGTGTTCTTGGTCTTAATCCTTATTATACTGGAAGTTACTCTATGAGTGCAATAATATGAATAATTATAATGATTTACTGAAGAGTCTTAATCCTTATTATACTGGAAGTTACTCTATGAGCTTTTTTTTAATGTATTTTATTTGTTCAATAACTCAATAGTCTTAATCCTTATTATACTGGAAGTTACTCTATGAGAGCATTAACCATTGTGGTTAATCGAAATCTTCCGCAGTCTTAATCCTTATTATACTGGAAGTTACTCTATGAGAAGGCGGATGTTGATGTTCTTCGCATGAACTTGAGTGGTCTTAATCCTTATTATACTGGAAGTTACTCTATGAGGACTGTAATATGAAGACTACAATTAAGTCAATCAGGTCTTAATCCTTATTATACTGGAAGTTACTCTATGAGATTGTTCGTATCAGCGATAATATTGCTGGTTATGTCCGTCTTAATCCTTATTATACTGGAAGTTACTCTATGAGTTTGCGAACAATTTGATATTTTTTATAAAGCAACTTGTCTTAATCCTTATTATACTGGAAGTTACTCTATGAGAGATTAGCGAGGTCAAGTTAGACGAGATGATGTCATACTGTCTTAATCCTTATTATACTGGAAGTTACTCTATGAGCGAGATGATGTCATACTTGGTGGCTCAACACTTCGTGTCTTAATCCTTATTATACTGGAAGTTACTCTATGAGAACACTTCGTGGAGAACTTCATGAAGGTGACTGACAGTCTTAATCCTTATTATACTGGAAGTTACTCTATGAGCGTAACTTGTCCTCAATATGGAATACCATATGAGATGTCTTAATCCTTATTATACTGGAAGTTACTCTATGAGCTGATGCAGACGATGCTGAATCTCATGAGTCAATCTTGTCTTAATCCTTATTATACTGGAAGTTACTCTATGAGTGATGTCAAACTTGGTGATGAACAAGAAACAGAAGCGGTCTTAATCCTTATTATACTGGAAGTTACTCTATGAGGAAACATTGGACTTCGTAAAATTCGGTAGTGTTTCGTCTTAATCCTTATTATACTGGAAGTTACTCTATGAGGGTGCAACCGTTCGCCAAAGATGGACTTTTGAACCGGTCTTAATCCTTATTATACTGGAAGTTACTCTATGAGAGTTAAACAAAAAAAATTATGAAAGCAAAATTAACAGTGTCTTAATCCTTATTATACTGGAAGTTACTCTATGAGGGGGAAGACACTCCTGACCTTACATGAGCAAGGGAGTCTTAATCCTTATTATACTGGAAGTTACTCTATGAGTTCAGCGAACTACTTGACAGTCGTTTTACCAGTGTCTTAATCCTTATTATACTGGAAGTTACTCTATGAGAGCCATATTGTTTGGGCATTACAAAGAGAAATGGATTGTCTTAATCCTTATTATACTGGAAGTTACTCTATGAGGAAACTCCAGTCGAGGAAACGAAATAATTTAAATCTGTCTTAATCCTTATTATACTGGAAGTTACTCTATGAGCTGATGCTACTATTGAAGTTGAGGCGGCTGTTCAGAAGTCTTAATCCTTATTATACTGGAAGTTACTCTATGAGAGCAAAAATGAACTATTAGAAACAATTTTTAATTGTCTTAATCCTTATTATACTGGAAGTTACTCTATGAGCCTTATCATTATAATCACGTCATTTTCAACAGAAAACAACAGAAAACATAAAAGAACCACCCTAAAAAAAGAAAAAAGCTCTCTTTTTAAAAGCCTGCAAAGATAAACAATATTTCAAAGAACGAAAACATAAACATTCTAAAAAAACAGTGTATTCTTAGAATTCATTATAATATCAATATCTATTGACTTCCCAATAATCTTCATAGAACGAAGAAAGTCTGTAGAGATCGGTACGATCATAATGCTATCATGATTATCATAACAAGCCTGCACTTCTAATAAATCTGAACGAATCTGCTCATAGTCCTGATTATTCAAATCTGCCAAGAAAATAGAACGTTGAACACGAAAACATCCTTTCCTCAACAAGTACTTAGCAACTTGATTACGTACTTTATTACTTTCTATATCGTACATGACAAAAAATAACATATTCAATGATTTTTTTTTAGGAACATTTAGTAAGCCTATCACCCGTTTGATACGTTCGTCCAAACTTTCAATAGAAGAAAGATCGTGTTGACGATTATAAATCATTTGGTTATTATCTACGCCAGCATGCATCAATTTATTCATCTTCTGTGGAAATGTCAACTCTTTCTTTTTACTCTTTCCCATATACTAATTAGATCATTTCGTTAGTCAATAAGTAAGATGTTATCAAATCAGCCAATAGTCTATTCAATTCATCCGATGTTCCACTACGAGGGGACTGAACAACACTAAAGCCACGCTTACCATAAAACAAATTGATTTCGCCCAAACGTACACCCATTTTACAACGAATCTTCTTGGCATACTGAATATTCATTATTTCGTAAACGATCAGTCCCGTTTTCTCTATATATTTTTTCAAATCGTTTATTATATCATCCAAACATTCAGGCACATAAGGAACTTTCTTATTTTGCAATTTCTGTTTCAACTGAGGTTGCAACAATTGTTTTATCCGATTTATAGTTTCTTGATCCGGATCTTTTATCTTTTCATCCGGTGACATCACTGTTATCTTTTCTTTTTTTACCTGTTGTTCCAACTCATGTTTCAAATCGAACATAGAAGTAGTATCCGAAACAGACAGATAAGTGCTCATGTCTACCGGAATTGATTCCGAACAATAATAAGCATACGGATCAATGCTAATAAAACAGGCTCGGCAGACATCGCAAGTACGTTCGTCAATCACCTGTTCCAAATGATATTGCTTTGAAAAAGCCAACAAAAATGCTTTATAGAACAAAGAATAAATTCCTGCATCATAACAACGTTCCTTCAAACGAAACAATACTTTCAATCCATCCTCACTCGGGGATAAAAAAGAAAGTACAACCCTTTCGTCCCGTTCCACTTGATCGCGAACTACAGCTAGATTCAATCCTTTTTCAGATATATGATCTATATCAACTATAAAATATTCAGTATAAGCAAAGTTCTCTGTTCGCCGATAAGGAGGATTGAACATTCCACATACAATATATGGAAGTTCACGTTTCAAAACTTTATATTGTTTTTCGTCCAAACTCCTCACAACACGCAACTGATGAATACGGGATTTCACTTCCTCTTTCGGATTCCGAAGACTATGATATAAATAATCAACTGTGACCTTCCTGAGCGTATCCGAATCTCTCAAAAGATTTACTCCTGTAGATAACATATTCTATTCATATTTTTTAAACAATTGTGCCAAATCCTGCGCATAAAGTTGAATCTGAGTCAAACGCGAACGATTTACCCCTTTTACAGTGATTATCTCATCCAAATAATCATTCAGAGATTGAATAAGAACACGCCGTCCCAATGATTCTAACCAATAAGAGCCATCTTCACGAACCGAATAATATTCATCCGTTACTACTTGCTGAACAACCAAACTATACACTACATAATCTACCCAAATCCGATAAAGTTCTATCACATCATAGACCAATACCGGACGATTATAATCGTCTCTATGTAAAATTCCAATATAAGGGTCAATTCCCGCTTTTATCAAAGCACCTTCTATTTTTCCATACAATACACCATAGCCATAGTTCAAAAAAGCATTTACCACATCCATAGCCGGATGTTGAGTACGCATTTCAAAACGATATTCTTCAGGAATCAAATCGTTCAGTGTTTCAAAATAAATCTTTGAAGCTACGCCTTCCCACCCTCTCAGTTGAGCTGCCACATCTGAAACGATTTCACCGTTCAAAGAAGCGATCTTCGTTCGATAGTCTTCCAAACGGGCTATATTTTTCTCACGTTTCCGACAGATAGCCACATTATCTGTCCGCATCATCAACAACAAAGCTTGTTGGTTCTCTATTTTACGACGAATAATCTCCTTAATCCATTGCAAGGCATCGTTAGAAAACGTGAAATTCAACTGTCCTTTACGAATGGTAGATACAGAACCATACCTAGGGCTCCAGATTCGACCAATCGGCATACCGGACTTATCCATAAACAGCACTTCTATTTCATGCTCTATAGCGAGCATTACTGCATCGCTTGTAATCTGAGCTCCTCGACTAATCTGTATCGACTTTATTCCAGCTACAGGAATCCGTTGTCTGCCATCTTTATGAGTGACAACAAAACCTTCATTATCCCGATTTAGAGAAGTTCCAAATGTATTCAAGACCAGTTCCATCTTCTATTTTTTTAAATTACCCAAAAATCATCTACAATATACAATTCTTGCTTAGCACGTGTCATCGCCGTATATATCCATTGATATACATAAGGCTTTTCAATACAAGGTACCGAACGAGGAATATCAAGAAACACGTATTCCCATTCTCCACCCTGCGCCTTGTGGCAAGTTAACGCATAACCAAACACAGCCCTCAAAGCATTCAAGTAAGGATCCTTCATCATCTGCCGATTAAATTCATCCTTTCCTTGCCGAATACCTCTCTGTTTCATTCGTTTATAAAAATCTATAAACAATTCTTTTTGTTGGATTTGCGAAAGATTTATCTGATTCTGATATAAAATATCCGCAATCATCAGTTGTGAATAGCTTTTCTCCGTGAACAGTTCTTTTACCATCACATTCAAAAACGTCAATCCAGCTCGCACTTCTTTATGAGTTACAGATTCTACAACAACTAAATCACCATTCATCAATCCGGATACATAGTTATTTTGCGTCACCAACAATAAATCACCAATAGCCAACTCAGCACTGTTTATATTTAAAGATGGACGAACGATTTGAGTAATCGTATCACACTGCCGATTAGAATAACACAACAGGGTAGAGTTATTCAGACCTTTCTTCTTTATCCGCTGTATATACAGTTGTATCAATTCCACCTGACTATTTACAATATGTATGTTTTTACAACCACGAAATGGAAATTTCGCCCACTTCCACGGCTGTGGATTAGCATACAAACGCCTTATTTTTTGAGAGGAAAGTACAATATCGTTTCCTTTGTCTTGCCGCACGATTTCAGTCAATTCGACTTCTGATGCTAATATAGAAAAAACATCTTTAAAATATTGAAGGGATAATGCCGGAGACACCTTTTGAGAGATAGGTGGAAGTTGACAAGCATCACCTACAAACAGAAATTTACCCTTCGAATCATAATCCAACAAATCTTTCAACAATCTTCCGCTTCCAAATGAAGCCTGCACGGCTGTAGCATCTTCTTTATCAGAAATCATAGAGGCTTCATCCACAATGTAATACCACTCTTCAGTCCTGTTTGTATGAGAAACCGGATTCAACTCAAAATTAAGCAACAACTGTCCGCTAGAATCAACCCCTTTTGCCTCGCGTTGTTGGATCAATTCTTCCAGATTTTGATTCAAATCATTGTATTTATAGATTGTACCATGTACAGTTGCAGCTTGTTGACCAGTTGTGTTACTCAGAATTTTTGCAGCCCTACCCGTAGAAGCTAATAAGGAAAAGTACAAATTTCGACGTTTCAACTCTTCTATCAGAACTTTCATCATCGTAGTTTTACCAGTACCCGCATATCCTTTCAGAATAAAAACTTTCTTATCCTTATTGCGAATAAAATCCTGCAACAACTCAAAAGCCCGCTGCTGCCCATCTTTCAGTATGATTTTCTTATTTGCAGCCATATTCTCTAAAACGTTCAAAATTGAAAACAACTTGCTTTATACTATTACCCACAATTTCAACCTGCCGTTCGGCACAAGAAGCAATACATTCAATACCATTTTTGCGCAACTTTTCAATTAGCGAACAAGAAAAAGTAAATTCCCCCATCACATGAACAGTTAATTGACGGTCACCTCTCATTTTTTGGATTTTATCAAAATATTCCTTCGCCAAGCGTTCTATCTCTGTTTCATCATAAGATGGTTCTATATTCGGGAAAGGTAAGTCGACACATTCACCATAGACTTCAGCAGCATCTCGTTGTTTCTGTTCCCACAAAGCATAAGGATGATTAGACAAATTTATCAATAATTTCTCACCCATTTTCGGTACGGTTGGCATTTCCAACGATTGATCGAGTATTGAAAAACAGGCCTCTATTGTTTCCTGAAGTTGTTTAATAATCAGCGTTGCACTGACTGTACCCAAAAAACCGGCATGATTAATCTGATTTCTATTCGTTGTCATTTTCCCATACGGTTTCCGCAATTGCTTTACCCATTCTAATGAAAAGAAAGCTCTACTTAATAAATGATGTCGGGTTAATGTTATGTTCCATTCTTTCTCATCATTCACGTATTTTACATTAATTCCTAAAATAGCAGCTATATAGCCACGGAATTCTTTTTCCTCTGTAGGAGCGAATGGATTAACAGCCTTCATTCTTTCGCACAAAATAGTGATTATAGATTCTTGTCCCAAAGTATATGCTTGCTGCACCATATTATATTTAATGCACCAATTGATAGCATATCGCAAATTATCAATCGATTCATTAGAGAACTGCATAATCCCATCTTTCAGACTTCGCAAGATTTCCTTTATAGGTTGAGGGAAACTACTGTCTAACGCCATATCGATATGCTGTTTGACAGCATTCACAGCATCTCCTTTTAGCAGTTCACGTCCTCTGCAAGTCACTATACGTTTTTCAAATTCATTGATATTATTCTTTAAGTTTATGATTGACTCTTTTACTCTTCTTTCTTGCTTGGTCGCTATGGACCAACGATTAGTAACAGAAACAATAGAAGTAGTCAAATCTCCCATTTTTCCGAAGTTCTTAAAGTTTGCAGCTGCAAAAGTCCACTCCTGTAAAGCAACCAAAGGTAATAAATCAATGATGGGAGCTTGGTTCATTAGCAAATCACGCGCTTCATAATTACCATAAGATATATGCTTCACGGTTGTATCTTTTAAAAACTTTGCATAATTTCCAAAAACCAAAATCAGCATTGGAAGATAACGGAAACTGTGAGTCAAATCAAAATATAATTCATCACCGCTATCTAATACATCGAAAAGTTTCGTAAAAATCTGCCACATTTCTTCTTCATTTTTTCCATCAGGGATGGAAATGTCATGAACCAGACAAGGCAAATTCATTTCTTTCAAAACAGCTTGCAAACTTTTATAAGATTCTACTTCATTCGTCCGAAAGTTTTTTCTAGAAGTAATCTCCATATCCCAATTATTCTTTCGGGAGCCATCCGTCAATAAAATGAAGACTGCATCGTCCACACCCCAATGAGCAACATCCACGTACTCCATAGTGGCTTGTTGTACAAAACGAGTTTCCGAAGAGATGAAATCACCTTTTACATAACTACAAGAGCTATAAAAACCTGTTCCAAGCACAGATATAAAGACTTTTCGATTCATAATTTGTTACGTTTTCTATTTTTTATTAATAGCAAATAATTCTTGTTCCAACTTTAGATGCAACATCTCTTGAATACTAAAAAAAGATTGGTTACAGTCTCGAATACTAAATGACAAAATGCCACTGTCTTCACATTTCTCCGCAGCAGTCTTCTTCATTGGAGCATCGGTCACAAATAAAGCTTTGCAGGCCATGCCACCATAATTTTTCACAGCAGTTCTGAATTTATCAATGTCTGTAATGTCGCTTATCTGAGTTTTACATTCCACAAACAAAAGGCGATTGCCCGTATTTATAATCAAATCAATCTCATTCTTCGGATTCCGCTCCGCATTATAAGGGAACTTGACATTCATGCGTATTTCCTTTGCATATTGCCATGTAGAAAGCAGACTCGCAACTTCATATTCAAACCAACCTGTATGAAAAAACAGATTAAATATATGCGGGGAAGTCAGCATGTCATTTAATTTTTCTGATTTATTATTTATCAGCAACATCTTGATTGTTGTTGTTTCCTTGTCCCATTCTATCTGACTACCGTCTTCCAAACTCCAACTGCCCAACTTCTTTTGTTTCAACTCATTCTCCCATTTTTTATTTGGAATAGAAAAAGCATTAAATTTTTCATAAGAATGACGACGAAGTTTTTTGATTCTATTAATACAGTTTTTATCAGCCTCTGTATAATCTTGATATAACAAATAGGATTCTGCTTTCGTTCCATTCAAACGGAGCACAGAATCGGTATCAAACGAAACAACAGATTGATACTTCTCCAAAGTAACAAGATTGCAGACACAATTATTTTGATCGATATAAATCAGTTTGGCATTGGAATATCGCTTAAAATATTCATAAAAAGCTATAGACCATAGTTTAGTTCCACCGGTTATATTAACCGTATAAATATCATCCGAAGAAAGTCGTGTAAAGTTCTTTTCCAACTGATGATAGATGCTCTGAATATCAACAGGATCAAATTCCAGCAAATGAGTAGGAACATCAATCTCTTGTTGTATGCGTTCCGCTTCTTCTCTCGACTGAGAAGAATGAATCAATATAATCCCATCCGGATTTAGATCTGCAATACCCAAATACACAGGATAAGATTGACCACCGATTAAAGAAATATGAATATGAGCCATTATTCAGTTAGTATTGACAGTTTCACAAATCCAAGTACATCACACTCTTCATCAACACGCCTTGTTTTTGGAAAATGAAATTGCGTATATCTTTGATTGTTACGACGAGCCGCAGGAACAACTGTTGTTTCAAAAGTTCTCCAATTTTCAGTCCAGGCACCGGTTATAAAACGCCAACCGGATCCAGCACCTACACGCAAAACACACTCTTTATCAGGCTGACATTGTTCTACTTCCGCCAATAGTTGTCTCATTCTTTCCAAATAGTCATCCACTTTACCGCTATCATCTTTGTCTTGCCGTTCCATCCAGTATGAGATTTCTTGTTTTATCAAATTCTTTGTATACTGATTAATCGTTTGAAACAATTCAGGCAATGTATGCATACACTCAGGCAACAAAGCGGTAGCAACTTTTGCTCTCTCATAAAGTTCGGTTTTCAACCTCAATTCAAAAATCGCTTCATCATCCGGAGACAACACCTCCAGCAATTGTGACTTCGTCATATCCCCAAAACCGGCTTTCTCTCGCTCATTAATATTCACCATGCGAACAGCCGCCTCATAATTTTTCCCGAAAAAAGCATCACCAACATGCAAGAAACGAAACACATCAGAATTAGCATCCTTTCCAAAGAACTTTTGTTCTATTATTTTTGCTGTCACTTTACCTGATTTATTTCTAGCATATTGTTCCAAATCGTCTCTTTCTTTGCAACAACTTGCCAAAACAGCCGTTCGAATCGCTCCTTTTATAGAACTGCCCGGAATATAAGGTCTACCCAATCCGTCATGAATATATTCTTTCAGCGTATCTGTCGGCTTTATCTCATTTGCCCATGACAAGATGATACGACGAGAATACTGTTCAAGTTTCGCTGAGGGAGCATACTGCTTCACTATTTGGTCCGTAGAACGTCCCCCATCAATCGCTGTTACCCATGCGTCCAGATTTTTTTCTCCAATTAGTGCCAATACTTGTTTTGGTTCTACAATGCCTATGATAGAATCACCGTCCGCATCTTTTCCCCGAACAAAATCATTTCCATATTGAAACGTCTCTCCCGAACCAATATGAACGGATGTCAAGGTTTTTATTTTTATTTGACTCATAGCTAATTCAATTTAACAGGTAAGCAAAATGGACGTCCACTGCGCAAAACCGTATGCATCCGCTCGTCATTCCAATTGGGTCGCAAATCCACAATCTTGCCTTTTAATGGCTGAGTAGTGGGAAATACCGAACCTACCCCAAACGCATATATAGATTTCTTACGCAAATGGCGCAAACTCTCTTCCCGGCTTCCTGCCATATACCCACCACGTAATAACAGCGTATACTTTGATTGTGACAAATTCAAAAAACCGGTTTCATCTTTTGTCGGAATATATAAAGACAACAATTGCATAGCATTTGCATCTCTGACACTTTCAATAGAAAGAGTACTTGTTTCAACAGAGAATTTTCCTCCTCCTATATTTTTGTCCGTTCCCAGTCCCGTCTCTCCCAAAAGAATAAACAACTGGATTATTTCATCCAACAATTCATCCTTTGCATCTGTCAAACAGTACAATCCGGCTTTTCGGTCAAAGAATTTCCAATCAAAAAAGAAAGGTTCAGCATCTTCTGAAGCTCTGGATACACTAACCCTTTCGCTTACTTGCGATTTACACACAGAAATACCATCTTCTTTCTTCAACAACAAATCTCCTTGAATCTGTTGGATGGTTTCTAACTCCAACGTTTCTCCTCTCGACAATTTTTGCCAAAGTTCAGATTCTATATAGTGGATTTTCTTCAAACTCTTCCGATATTCGGATTCCGCTTTTCCTTTCACGACAATCTTTATTTTTCCCTGCATTTTAGGAAGAAAATAACGGTTCTCATAAAAAGGAAAAGCTGAGCTCAACAGAAAAGAAGAAAGAAAAGATTCTAAATTCTCCGTCTGCCCCATCTGCACCCTCATTGCCGCTAAAGCAGATAAAAGAGTATCCGAATGTAAGTCAGAAGCCGAGAAATCATAGTTTTCCTTTCCCGTACCGATATGCAAAGGAGAAAAATGAGTCATTCTTATAACGGTAAACGTAGCCATAATCAATACGTTTTAAATTCTTCCTTTACAATTTTTACCGAAACCTGTCCATAGCCACGTGATCCGTTTCCTCCCAAATAATCATCTTCCAAAAGACTGATGGCTTGAGCCACCGTTGCTTTTAAAGAAGATTCATCTTCTCCTTCAAAAACATTCAGAACCATATTCAGTTTGAACTGGGCACCTGCCGGAACACGCTCGAATGTACGCGGATTTGCCTTTGCTGTAATCCGATCTATCGCAACCTCCGTCTTACTTTCCGTATAGGGAAGATCCGTATGGCTGAAATCCGGAACATCTTTCCGAGTTAATCCATACAGATTCAATTCATCCTCTGTGTCCAGCTCCGTAATCATCACTGAATCTCGTACAATCAAACGGGATGGATGTCCACCTGCATCAGCCGAGACACCAAACAATGCACCTGCCTTTGTATCTACTCTGTTTGTTGGTTTACCACCATTCGTTTCTCCATTTAGAATCTCTACCAAAGCACGCATCTTCCCTTTCAACGAACTTCCTGGTATATATGGGATGTTATCAATCGGATTGCGTACTACAAAGTTATCAGGACCGCCTATATTCAAAGACGCGTTTGTTCCACCAATATGTAAACCGGTCTTCAATGTGATAATTCCGGTATAAACTATTTTCTTTTCCAATTTTATTGTTGCCATGATCTAGTGTATTAAATTATATTTGTCAATCTCCTCCATTCGCTTTGTGATAAGCCAGAATAGCTTCCAACAGGTTACAAAAATTATGATATGTTTTTTGATCCGACACATCTTTGGCTGACCTGTCAAAGATGAATTTAAACAACTGTAAACCCTTATTTTTGTTATCCCGTCCTAAAGCATAAGCGACTTTAGGCTTCAATAAATAAAAAGAGGCTTTTTCTTTCTCAAATTCGCCCATTTGAATGCGCTTGATTTCTCCATAGATACTACGAATCTTTGAATTAGTCAATTTATTATCAGCCATATATTTCCCCATTTTATCCGCAAATTCCGGCAATAGGGCATCCGCTTCGTTAGTTATCCACTCCGCCTTATAACCTGCACTCTCAAATACGTATTTAGGATCCGCAGCTTGATTCTCATTTGAATATCCACCTTGCCTATCCGATGAATATTTTTTCGTTTTTTGATAATTGTCTCCCATCATAAATTTATTTTTTAAACGTTATTACTACTTTTCTGTCTAATCTCTAATTCTGCCCACCGACATGCCATTGCCCATAGTTCCAGCAAATGATAATCGGTCTCTATCGGTTGTCCGTTCAGTGATCCGTTGTTTGTACAAACTTCTGTTTTACAACAATTAATCATATTTCTCACTGATAGATCCGATATGCGGCTGCACATTCGGCTTAAATCATAAGTTATCATCCAATAAGTCTTTATGGCTTTTATTTTATGATTTTCCATTTCCGCATTGGCCAAATGACTTAAAACTTTTGATATGAAAGATTTAGGCAACTGGTTCTTTGCACTGGCTGCTACTATTTCATCTTTCAAAGATTGTACCTGCGGAAATTCACGTTCCCAATTCAAAGGCATACCCATAAATGAAACCGAATTTTTCGTCTGTCCGGAGTTTTGATGTCCTTTAGCCCTTTTTTCTTCTCCATCGCTCTCTTCTGCACCTTTCATGATGGGGAATTTGGGAGAAACAATAGCAATGCCCCCCGATAGCGAGAATACTGGATTTTCGCAGGTAAACTGTTTGAAATCATCACGGATACGTTCTGCTATTTTAATCGTAATTTCCCAACTACCTACAATAAAGACATCATCACCACCACTATATATAATGAAGGATTGCTCAGGAAAATTCTCTTTCCAAATTGTATTCAGGTATCCGGAAAAGAAATAATCAAACGAACGACTTAATGCCGCATATCTTGACAAGGTTGCTCGCCCCGGAAGGATTCCCTGTTGGAAAATTTGACCCAAATTATCTACATCCATTCGCAAAACACCTAATCTTTTGAAAGCATCTTTCGCTATGTGCTTGTTACACATATCCTCAAATGTTGGCATTTCCTTCTCTCCTATTTCATTTCCACCGTAGAATTCCAAACCATAAATGTTATTGATTCCGTCAATTTTGCTCATAAAATCGCAATTCCCATTTTTCCCATTCAACGTGATAACAGAAACCTTATCGGCAGAAGCACGAAGTTGCTTCTGCATCGCATGCAAGTCTTCTTTCTGAAGGAAATAATAATAAAAACCCAAACCACCAGGTTCTATCATTTTCTTATCCGCCCAGTAGGCAATCGGTTCTGTCGAGATAACCATTATTTCAGATTCCCTCAAAACACGCCCCAATACAATCTGATCTTTTGTTATTTGCTTCAACGGCTTCAATTCTCCTTCCGACACATATTTTTCACCTGGCAGGAAATCTTCTCCTGTCACGACATCTCGTCCCACGGTATCATCATGTTCAATAGACATAAAGAACGCCTCGTAATGTTCTTCTATTTGTGATGCAAATTTGGCACATTTTTTCTGTTCCCGTTTTTCAAACAACTCCTTCCACACTTTTTGCAGATTTTCTCCATTAGCATGAATCAACGCATCCTTAGACACAGGGACACTATCAATAGCCACAAACAATGCGGTTCCATGTATTTTAAACAACTGCTGTTCAATCTTCTTCACGGCTTTTTCTAATCTGGCCTTCGTTGCTGTAGTATCAGGCGCAATCATATAAAATCCTCCACCGGAATTATAAACGACATTTGCCTGAAACAATCCTAATTCTTTCAACAAAAAGCGGACAATAGAATCGGACAGTATACGCAAATAGAAAGAACGCCCTTTCAAATTCTTACCAGCATATTTAGAGACAACCTGATAAATGTAAGATTGTATGCCACTCAAATCCGCTCCTATTAACAAAAAAGGATTTTCCGGTTTTTCCTCGGACTGTCGAACATCATACAAACATACAGCCAACGCAGCGGTCATCCTCAAATGATCGTACAAAGACACATCCGGGGAATTGATGGTACTGGCAGGAATACAAGTTGTATATTTAAACAAAAGGTTTAATAGAGTTTCAGAGAATGCATGATAAGTGTTCGCCTGAATAAATTTAAATTCATTCAGAAACTGCCCCCACAGTTTCGAATAATCAGGATCCCCCTCCGATTTGCCTGACTGCGGAAAGCATCTTTTGTGCAAAGAAAGACTTTCTACAGGCAAATAATGCCATTGATATTTTTCATTCTCCAATTCCGCCTTAGACAATCCGATGGTTTCTAAGACTGAAATCATCCGTTTCTTCTTGAAAGCATCCCAATTCGTATTCTCATCCTGTTCGTCTCGCAATGCAATTTCCGAATTTCTATCCATACCGGAAGAAAGACAATCGGCTTCTTTAATCAGTGCTCCCCATTCTGATAGCTGCTCATTTGACAAATGATGTCCGGCAGCCAAATTTACCAGATTATTTTTATTCGTCCAATCATCAAAGTCCTCCTTTACCAATTTCTGAAAAACCGATTTATATTCATCTATAAATTGCGCTGTCCATAAAACGTGTTTATGAGAATAACGTCCGTTAAACAAAGGACAAAAAGAACTTTCATCCTTACAATGTTCCTTCAAGTATCTACTTGTTTTCACAGAACCGGTATCTGCTCGCTGATAGAACTTTCCTATATCATGCAGCAAAGCGGCTAAATAAATATGTTCTCTCATTGTTTTCATTCATTTATCATTATTGTTTCATTACGTACATGAGTGATGACTCCATAGCCAATGCTGGCATTTTTTCCGATACCAATATAATCAGGTAAAGACATATTAGTAACAAACTCAATATCAAATGCCATTAATTTAATGCCCTTATTTTTAATCAAGAAAGGATCATGCAAGGATGTCAGCTTACACTGAATTTCTTTCTCCACATAAATCCCCATCCCTTTCGAAAAAGACAAAAGATTGGCTATCAAAATACTCTCCAAAAAAGAAATCTTTTCTGATATGCCTTCCATTGATTTATATCTCTGGTAATTTTCCGAATTAAGAGGTAACCATCTGCGAATACGATACTTAAACATCGAGTTCCATGTCTGAACCAAACATTTTCTGGGCAATACGGATCCTAATTCCATTTTCACATAGCGATTGCCTAGATTAAAAGTAAAAGTTCCTTCTGAAAAAAACTGACCAATAGCTTCCGTTCCTTCTTTCAAACAAACAATAGCCGCTTTTCCCTGAATCCTTTTATATTGTATCAACGGATAAGAATAGCGAAATGATGATTCGTCAACATGATTATGAAATAAAACATTCGCTTCGCCGTGCAAAGCATGAAGAATTGCACCTCTGAAAAACGGTATTTCCAACAAAGAAATTTCATTTTTAAACCGTATAACTAATATATGTATATCGTTCTGCATATTATAATAGATTTGTCAGGACCAGCATTTTTCATATTTTTAAATTCACTTACAAATATAAAGTTTATGCGATAATAAACAACCTTTTATTCCATTTTTATCTCAGGAATAATTCAGGACTTGCACCCGTTAGAATACACCTATACTGGGTGAACAAAAAATCCGAACCGCTAAAAACGGTTCGGAAGTATAGTTTTGTCATAGAAGCCAATGATTGATTATTTGCTTCGTATGAATCATTCTGTAGATAGAGATGAATATTTACGGATATTTTTTATTGGTGCTCCGCTGGCAATTTCTTCATAATATTCTCGATTTATTTATTGTATGTGATTCTATATCTACTCTCTTTTACCCAATCAGTTTGTTCATTTGGCATAGCCACATTATAATACTCTGTAATAGAAACGGGGAAAGCATCATCATTCGTAGTATATACATACTTAGACGTTTCTTTCGACGCTCCAGTCCATGCAATAATCTTTTCCACCATATTCGTAGAACGTTTCCCTGTATATCCTAGCATCGGGAACATTTTATTTGTATCGCCTGTTGCAAAATCAAATCCTTCTGAGTTCAACGCAATTATCCAGTTCAAATCCAGATTGGTTTTATTCAATACACTTCCATATTGTGCTCTGTCAATCGCATCAGGATTAGAAGTACCATATCCATCTCCCCACCAAACCGATACAAGGTTGCCATTCGACCATATCAAGCGTTCTTCTTCAGAGTCAGAATCTTCCACACGAACGGAACGTTCAAGATAACCATAGGCATTATACTCTAAAGAATAAGTGAAGGTATATTCTTCCACTTTATCTTTGCACTCATAATCTCTACCCGTACCTGAAACAGCACGACAGTTTTCATCGAGCGTAATAGAACCGGTGGGTTTGTAAGGAGATGTAACACCATCCTCTACATCTGTCTGCTCATAAGAGACCTTATCATTGTCATAAGTGAAGACTATCGTTGAAACAGTTGTTATTTTTTCTCCTTCAGAGGTTTCATCTTCTTCTGTAACTACCATTCTCGTAAGCCGCTTCTGATCGTCGTAAGTAAAATCAACGACATCAGTACCATCAAACTCACCTGTATAAATATAATTATCAATTTCAATTTTCGTAATAAGTTTATCCGTTGAGACATCCGGACCATCCGGAGATTCTGGCGTCGTCCCGTCCTCTTTGGTTCCCTTCTGTTCTACAACAATCACAATCGTGGTATCTCCGCAAACAATACGGATTTCAGCCTTGCGGCTCTGTCCCGTCAAGTTCGGTTGCAATGTCATGATCAATGTAAACTCACCCGCACCTCCCGAATAAGCACTCAATTCCACCCAATCCACACGACCGGCAGCCGCTTTGGTGGTTGCCACTTCGGTAATAGTAGCCGTCCATGCTTCGGTAGCTGTGAATTTGATACCGTTGTTTGGAGTCGTCTCGTCGGCAAAGACTGTTTGTGTGGTTTGTGTACCTCCAGTCAGTTCAATTGTTTTTGAAGATTCGTCGTCTCCATCACTGCAACTTGCCATTGCTACGCCAATGGTCAACAAAGCTAAAAATAAGCTTTTCTTTAGTTTCGTCATTTCAAAAAAATTTGTATTCCGCGTTCCCCCGGAATATTACAAAAAACAGAAAGCGCGGAACTGCGTGCTATCACTTGTTTCTGAAGGTCCTAGGAAACCCCAAACGTACAAATGAATAGACAGCAGACCCACGCCTATACGACGCAAGAACCGACTATGCCATTCTTGTACGTTTTGAAAATTTCCTAGGTTTTCAGAAACAAGAATGAAGCACAACGCTTCTTACAATTTCTTCTTTAAATAAATATATAAAAGTCCATCACTACAGACTTTGTTCACAAATGTATGATTTTTTATTATAAACACAAAGATATGCAAAGGAATCTTTCATCCAAATACAGAAAAAGAGATAAGACAAATACACTCTCAACCTGACTAAATCAATCAACTTCCTTTCAGAATCAGTACATCATTGCTCTTTACCTCATTCATTATTACTCCTCCCCTAGTCTATTAACAAATAAATTATTCTTTATTACTGATAAACTTGCTTTTGACGAACAGATAACTTACCTTTGTGTAATAGCAAACTATAAATGAAAGTTTTGATTATAAAAACAAAACTTTCATTTTTATAAACGCAAGTTGAATTTATAAAAACAAAACTTCCGTTTACAGTTTACATTTAACCCAAAGGAACTTTTCTATTAGAGGAAAGGAAGTTTACTTCCAATAGAAAAGAACTTATCTATTAATACTTTAAACGACAGATAGTATGGCACGATACATTATGGAGGAGATGCCCGACATACGAAAGACGGGCAAAAGAATTACATATCCGAAGTTTGCACGGATAGACAATGCAAGCATAAAAGAGTTGGCGCGACGGGTGGGCGATGTCAGCGGCTTCAGTGCCGGAGACATAGAAGGCGTACTGCTTCAGACAGCTATTGAAATGGCACACCTGATGGCAGAGGGACGTTCGGTAAAGATAGACGGGATAGGTACATTCACTCCATCGCTCACCTTAGGCAGAGACAAGGAACGGGAAGATGCGGAAGAAGGTGGAAAACACCGCAACGCACAAAGTATTTTTATAGGAGGCGTTAATTTCCGGGTAGACAGGGAAATGGTAAGAAATATCAGCGATAGATGCCGGTTGGAAAGAGCTCCTTGGAAAAAGCAAAAATCCTCGAATAAATTCACACCGGAACAACGACTGGCATTAGCCCTAAAGTATCTGGACGAACATCCTTTCCTGACCGTTTGGGAATATCGGAAACTAACCGGATTGCTACAAACAGCAGCAACCACTGAACTGCGACAATGGGGACATCAACCCGATTCGGGAATAGAAATCACCGGAAGAGGAACACATAGGGTATATACAAAGAAGAAAATAGTCGAAGAAGGGCAATAATAGTATGAGAAATGACTTAAAAAAGTATGAGAAATAACTGTTTTAAGGCTTATTTCACCCGGAAATGATGAGAAATGCAACTTATTAAAAACATTTCTCATACTATAATTCACTGATTATATGCTGATTAATGCAAAATCATGAGAATATGAGAAATAAAAACGTTTTTTCTTTTCTAGTAGAAGATAATCAATGACGTTAAAAACTGCGTTTATAATTAGATAAAAAAATAAGCGCAAAAGAATGGAATATCCATTTCAAAAAAACTATCTTTGGTAATTAATTGTTTGGAAAACAAGAAGAAACAATCTGAAAAAGTTATGGGAACAATAAAAGGAATTCCTTATGGTATGTCCAATTTTGAGGATGTAATCACGCAAAACCGCTATTATGTGGATAAAACAATGTATATCCCCATGTTGGAAGATCAAGCCAACTATCTGATATTCATCCGTCCGAGACGCTTTGGCAAGAGCCTGCTACTAAGCATGCTTCGTTCATATTATGACCTTTCACAGAAAGATAAGTTCCAGCAACTTTTCGGGAATCTCTGGATCGGGCAGAATACAACTCCGCTTCAAGGCAAATATCAGATGCTTTATCTTGACTTTTCCAAGATTGGCGGCAACATTGATGAACTGCCGCAAAGATTTGATTCGTATAGCGCAGTGCAACTGGATGGCTTTCTGAACCGTTATCGTGAATACTACACGGATGAGTTTATTGAGCGCTTCAGCACAGCGGAAAAAGGGATTGATAAACTGCATATACTAGACGATGAAGCACGCCGTCAAGGGTATCCCCTATACCTTATTATAGATGAGTATGACAATTTCACAAATGTCGTACTCAACGAGAAAGGAAATGAGATATACCACGCCATCACCCATGCCAGCGGATTCTACAGAGATGCCTTCAAGAATTATAAAGGAATGTTCGACCGTATATTTATGATTGGGGTCAGCCCCGTAACTTTGGACGACTTGTCAAGCGGATATAACATAGGTTGGAACATCAGCACTAATCCACTGTTTAATCAAATGCTGGGATTTTCTGAAGAAGACGTACGTACTATGCTCCGATATTATCAGGAAGCAGGGCAGTTACAAGGAGACATTGAAGAAATGATTCAGGAGATGAAGCCATGGTATGATAATTATTGTTTTGCTCGCCAAAGTCTAAAGTCAGATCCTAAAATGTTTAATTGCGACATGGCACTCTATTACCTACGTAATCGTATTCAGTTAGGAGAATCTCCTGAACAGATGATTGATCCTAATACCCGTACGGACTACAATAAGATGAAAAAACTGATTCAACTTGACCGTCTTGACGGTAACCGCAAAGGTGTTATCAAACGAATTGCCGAAGAAGGGAAAATCATGACTAACCTATACCAGTCTTTTTCTGCCGACCAAATTACGAATCCGGAAATATTCCCCAGCCTATTATTTTATTATGGTATGCTAACTATCATCGGAACACGTGGAAATCTGACTATCCTGGGAATTCCCAACACGAATGTCCGTAAACAATATTATGAATATATCCTGGAAGAATATCAGAATCACCATTATATCAACCTGATAGATATAGAGATTCTATTCAATGATATGGCTTTTGACGGACAATGGCGACCGGCATTGGAATTCATAGCCAAAGCTTATAAGGAGAATACTTCCGTACGCAGCAGCATTGAGGGCGAACGTAACATTCAGGGATTTTTCACCGCTTACCTTAGCGTGAACGCCTACTACCTCACAATGCCTGAAGTAGAACTGAATCACGGCTTTTGCGATATGTTTCTGATGCCCGATCTGCAACGTTACGCAGAAGTAGCGCATAGCTATATCTTGGAATTAAAATATCTGCCGAAAGAAAAATACGACACCCAAGGCACCGCACAATGGCAGGAAGCCGTTGAACAAATTCATGGTTATGCTGCCGGTCCGAAAGTTCGCCAACTATGTCAGGGAACTCAACTTCACTGCATTGTCATACAATTCTGCGGCTGGGAATTAGTCCGTATGGAAGAGGTTTAATTACAAACTCTTACTATGATGCCCGGCAAATCGCATGAAAGCTTGAGATAAACCTCCCTCCTGCCCTTGCAGTTGCACAAAATTAAACTCGCGCTGCATGGGCATTCCTTTTATCTCAACCACACGAAAATTACCGGCAACCAGTTCCTTATAAACAGAACGGATAGAAACAATTCCCATACAATCTGTATGTTCCAAAAAAAGCTTGATGCTCTCCGTACTACCGAGATACATCAATACATTCAAAGAAGAAAGTTTCAAATTATGGCGTAACAGGGAACGTTCAAACACATCCAACGTTCCTGAACCTCTCTCCCGCAAAACTAAGGGGATATTTGGCAAATCTTCCGGAGCGATCTCATCCGAAACAGCCAATTTACTATGGGTATGAACCACGGCAACCAGTTCGTCTTGCAAAAATGGAGTATACTTCAGATTAGGCAAACGGAAGATTCCTTCAACCAATCCCAAATCAATCCGATGTTCTTGTAAAGCAGCTTCCACTCCCCGGGAATTTCCATTAATCAAAGAAAGATTGATTTGTGGAAACTTGGCTATAAAATCCGCCAACAAAGGAGGAAGTACATATTGCGCAATCGTAGTACTGGCACCCAGTTTCAGTTCGCCGATATATTCATTATGCAACAAATGCATCTCATATTCCAACTGTTTATAATCGTCCAAAATCTTTTCGCTATGTTTCAATAATAGTTCTCCGGACTTAGTCAACGAGATCTTACTGCCCTGACGATCGAACAAACGAGTCTGATAATAAGCTTCCAGTTCCTGAATGTGCTTAGTGATAGCAGGCTGACTGACAAACAGCTCTTGCGAAGCCTTCGTAAAACTTAAATTCTTCGCCACGCTCTGAAATACTTTTAAACGAAAATCGGACATGGAAAATAGTGATTAACTTATTAGTGATTAGCGATTAATGACTGAAATGGGTAGCTATGGCTATAATTCATCGGCTCTGATTCCCAATGCCTGCATGACAGGAAAAGCCAACATATCCCATTTATAAGCTACCGGAGTATCCGGTTCGTTCATTCGGAATTGGACAATCTCCTTGCCCTGTACTTCATTCAAAGCATCAGTCACTTTCTTTCCATATTCTTCATTGAAAGATACCAGAATCATTTTTTTCACATCGGCCGAATCGGCTACAATGGATAATAAGTCTAAAAACAACTCCTCTCTCGACACCATCCCTTCCGACGGAACACTGGCAAACGAATATTCTCCATAAGGGCTTTGAAAAGCAACTCCATTCAACTCTTTCTCCAAGTCAGAAGGCTGGCAATGCGCAAGATTACCTGACTCTTTATCATAAACAAAAAGAAACTGCACTTCATTTTTTCCTTCCGCAATCCCTGCATCCAAAGTCAGATAGGTAGTCAACATCGAAAGATCGATCTCTTGTAAAGAACGTTGCAAAGTCTCTTCGAAGTATCTCTTCATATCCGTAATTACAAAATTCAGGAAAGCGGCATCAATCAGCACCACTGTCTCTGATAATTTTATTTGTGGTTTATCATTCATATCATTAGTCATCAATTAGAAAACAGATTTACTCTCTACTATAGGGCAAAGATAAACTTTCTTATCTTCTCCGGAAAGAATATTTAAAAAAAAGAGAAATTATCAGGCTATTACTCAACAAAGAGGTGTACCTTTGGAGAAAATTGACAAATTTATTAAATGACACGATAATGAATAAGAAAAAGAACCAAACTTCGATTGATCTCGATGCGATTATGACTGAAGTATTAAACTTGTTTACACCCGAAGAACAACAAGAAGTGATAGATATATTAAGCAATAACGGATTAGAAAAAATCTACCAACAAATGGAAGAAGCTTTCTATCACTATCAGCATCCGGACTATAGCTCGGAAGCAACCCCCATTGCAGCTTACCTGCAAAGGCTTTGGGATATGCAGACATGCAAAGACTACCCATTTGACGAGTTTAAAAAAGATTGCACGACAGTACCCGCTGCCGAATTAGAAAAAGATTTGCGCAACTTTATCCTGCATCTATTTATCCATTATCAAGGACCTCTCGAAAACGCAAAAGAAGAAGACAGGCCTTTTAAGTTATGGTATATCTACTGGGCAATGGAACATTACCGAATGGAATCTTCTCTAAATATCATCTTGGAAATAATGCGGCAAAGTCCGACTTTCCTCGCTTCCTACTGCCACCTCGTACAGGATGAAGCCACCATTGCCATCATTTACCAACTCGGGCAGCACCAATTGCCTTTGCTACTTAGTTTCATGAATGAAGACGGAATCGCTCCTTTCGGAAAAGAAGATATTTGTAGTGCTGTCGCACAAATTGCCATAACCAACCCTGAACGAAGATTGGAAATTATTAACTGGTTCTGCCAATTATTGAATTCTTATTACGATCGGTTTGAGCGTGGGGAAGATAATAATATCGCGATAATTGACTATATCACAAATACGTTGATGAATATCCGTGCCATAGAAACGTTGCCTATATTGGAAAAAATCTATAAACGATTCAAAATACCCAACACATTAACAAGAAAAGGAATCAAAGAGATAAAAAAAGAAATGCCACACGCAGAACTGAAGGGATTGGAAGTGGACAGTATGGAAGAACTAATGAATTTATTGAATGAGTTCTTTGCCTTCAATGAGAATAATGAATTTGATGCTAACGAATTTGATGAAGAATACGATGACGAGTTTGACGATGATGAATACGACAACTCTTTCTACATTGGAGAACAAACCTCTAAAAAACTCAATATAAAAATTTCTTTGATTGATTCCAACCCGGAAATATATCGCATAGTGGAAGTCCCTTCCGACATCCGTCTGGAAAGTTTTGCGGATGTCATAAATACTGCGATGGGTTGGGAAGGCTATCACATGCATCTGTTTCAAAAAGGGAAAACAATATATACAACCGAAGAATCCGATGACGATTTTTTGTTTGATCCCGTTAAAACAGTCAACTCCTACTCTCTCTCTTTAGGAGAGATCCTTACCCGAAAAGGCTCACATATTGAATATGAATATGATTTCGGAGATAGTTGGAGGCATCGGATTACCCTGGAATCACAACAAGCATATAAAAAGGACGAAACACAAGGCGTCTTTCTCATAGACGGAGCAAATGCATGTCCACCCGAAGATTGCGGAGGAATATATGGTTACCAAGAGATGTTGGAGGCATTAAAACAGCCACACTCAAAAGCCGCAAAAGAATATCGGGAATGGTTGGGAAAGAATTTCAACGCACACAAATTTAATGCAAAAAAAGTAGAAAGAGAGCTTAGAGACTTCCCGATAAGAATCTTCTAACAATTGTTTCTCCACAGAATAGTAAACTTCATTGAAAACCCATCTTATTCTGAAGCCCATCCTATTCTGTGGAGCATATGGTAAATTCGTCAGTCATATCCAGATAAAAAAGGTCATTTTGTCCTTTAACTCCTTAATACTCATGCCATTTTGTCACATTTTTATACTTGGCAAATCTTTTGCGCCCTCTTAGGTGTTATTAAAAACGTGAAATAAGAAAGGAGAACAAAGATATGAACTTTAACAATTTTACCATCAAATCTCAAGAAGCGGTACAGGAGGCCGTGAACCTGGTACAAAGCCGGGGACAACAAGCCATTGAACCTGCCCACATCATGCAGGGAGTAATGAAGGTAGGTGAAAATGTCACTAACTTCATCTTCCAGAAACTTGGCATGAACGGACAGCAGGTAGCTCTCGTTGTCGACAAACAGATCGACTCCCTGCCAAAAGTATCCGGCGGAGAACCGTATCTGAGTCGTGAATCTAACGAAGTATTGCAGAAAGCAACACAGTATTCTAAAGAAATGGGCGATGAGTTTGTTTCATTAGAGCATATCATACTAGCATTGCTGACTGTGAAAAGTACCGTCTCCACTATCTTGAAAGATGCCGGTATGACGGAAAAAGAATTACGCAATGCCATCAGCGAGTTGAGGAAAGGAGAAAAAGTAACGTCACAATCTAGTGAAGATACTTATCAATCATTGGAAAAGTACGCTATCAACCTGAACGAAGCTGCCCGTAGCGGAAAACTGGATCCTGTAATTGGACGTGATGAAGAAATCCGCCGGGTACTCCAGATATTGAGCCGCCGTACAAAGAATAATCCGATTCTAATCGGTGAACCGGGAACTGGTAAGACAGCAATCGTAGAAGGCTTGGCACATCGTATCCTTCGAGGAGATGTACCTGAAAACCTGAAAAACAAACAGGTCTATTCACTGGATATGGGAGCATTGGTTGCCGGTGCAAAGTATAAAGGTGAGTTTGAAGAACGACTGAAATCAGTTGTCAATGAAGTGAAGAAATCAGAAGGTGATATAATTCTGTTCATTGATGAGATTCATACACTGGTAGGAGCTGGAAAGGGTGAAGGCGCCATGGATGCTGCAAACATTCTAAAACCTGCCTTAGCTCGTGGAGAACTACGTTCTATCGGAGCAACAACCCTCGACGAATATCAAAAGTACTTCGAAAAGGACAAAGCTTTGGAGCGTCGTTTCCAAATCGTACAAGTGGATGAACCGGACAACTTGAGTACTATTTCTATCCTTCGTGGACTGAAAGAGCGTTACGAGAACCATCACCATGTGCGTATCAAAGATGATGCCATCATTGCAGCCGTCGAATTGAGTAGCCGTTACATCACCGACCGTTTCCTGCCGGATAAAGCCATTGACCTGATGGATGAAGCTGCAGCTAAACTGCGTATGGAGGTAGATTCTGTTCCTGAAGAACTGGATGAAATCTCCCGCAAAATCAAGCAGCTGGAAATTGAACGAGAAGCTATTAAACGTGAAAACGATAAACCGAAACTGGAAATCATCGGTAAGGAGCTTGCCGAACTTAAAGAACAGGAAAAGTCCTTTAAAGCCAAATGGCAGAGTGAAAAAACGCTGATGGATAAAATCCAGCAGAATAAGGTTGAGATAGAGAATCTTAAATTTGAAGCAGAAAAAGCTGAACGTGAAGGTGACTATGGTAAAGTAGCCGAAATCCGTTACGGTAAACTTCAGGCTTTGGACAAAGAGATAGAAGATACTCAAAAGCAGCTACGTGATATGCAAGGCGATAAAGCCATGATTAAGGAAGAGGTAGATGCTGAGGACATTGCCGATGTTGTTTCCCGTTGGACAGGTATTCCTGTCAGCAAGATGCTGCAAAGTGAAAAGGATAAACTATTGCACCTGGAAGAGGAACTTCATCAACGTGTAATCGGTCAGGATGAAGCGATTGAGGCCGTAGCAGATGCCGTGCGCCGTAGTCGTGCCGGATTACAGGATCCGAAACGTCCGATTGGCTCGTTCATTTTCCTCGGAACCACCGGTGTAGGTAAGACCGAACTGGCGAAAGCATTAGCAGAATTCCTGTTCGATGACGAAACGATGATGACTCGTATCGACATGAGCGAGTATCAGGAAAAGCATAGCGTTTCCCGTTTAGTCGGAGCGCCTCCGGGATACGTAGGATATGATGAAGGCGGTCAGCTGACAGAAGCTATACGTCGGAAACCTTACTCTGTTGTCCTGTTTGACGAAATAGAAAAAGCTCATCCGGATGTTTTCAATATCCTGTTACAGGTATTGGATGACGGACGACTGACTGACAATAAAGGAAGGGTGGTCAACTTCAAAAATACAATCATCATCATGACTTCGAATATGGGCAGTTCTTATATACAAAGTCAGATGGAGAAGTTGCACGGTTCCAATAAAGAAGAAGTGATTGAAGAAACGAAGAAGGAAGTCATGAATATGTTGAAAAAGACGATTCGCCCGGAATTCCTGAACCGTATTGATGAAACGATCATGTTCTTACCATTGAATGAAAAGGAAATCAAGCAGATTGTACTCTTACAAATCAAGGGAGTTCAGAAAATGCTTGCCGAAAACGGAGTGGAACTGAAACTGACGGAAGGAGCATTGGACTTCTTATCTCAAGTGGGATATGATCCAGAATTTGGAGCTCGTCCGGTTAAGAGGGCTATTCAACGTTATCTGTTGAACGATCTATCCAAAAAGTTACTTTCCCAGGAAGTCGACCGCAGCAAAGCAATTACCGTTGACGCTGGTGGAGACGGATTGGTATTCAGAAATTAAGAGTTTCCATTTAAATAGAATGCCGGTATGCTTAATAAGAAGCATACCGGCATTATTTATATCCCTGAATATGTAAACCTCCGGACTTCCGGTTGGCAGTTCGGATGACTCATTACCAAAACATAGGTACCCTGTTGAGGGATTTCCATAGTCAATGAAGGCAAAGCAAATTTATGTTTGCCTTTTAGCTCTCCCTGTGAATCGTAAAGGAATACCATTGTACCTGCCAACAAACGCGTCAGGCATAATGTCCCTTTTTCATTGTCCAAATGGACGTTTACTTCTTTATTTGTTATTGTCTCCATACCCAATATTTACCTATCATTCTCAAGAATAGTGAACAGCGACAAAGATACATAAAAAGCATCATTATTTACAATATAAGTAGAAGATATTTATTATAGTAAAAGATAACCCAAATAATACTAATATTTTCCGAATTCACAAGCATTTATACAAAAAAAACATGATAACCACCTCAAATGATTATCATGTTTTTATTTCGTTTAAATAAACGATACAAATTATTCTGCAGTCACTTCTTCCTTAACTTCGCCTTCCGGTTTGAATTCTGTAATTCCATTAGAAATCAAGATGTTATACCAGGCTACCAATTTCTTGATATCGGCTACATATACGCGTTCACGATCAAAGTTAGGCAATACCTCAGCCAAGTATTCACGCAATTGTTCAGGTGTAGCCTTTTTAGGATCGATAGAAGCCTGCGCTGATTTTTCTTTCTCTTTTATATATTCCAGCACATCATACAAAGGAACTTCTGCATCGTCCGTGTACATTGCTATATCGGCCAAAGAAATAATTTTTTCATTACCATAAGCGGGGAAACGTTTCTTCTCAGCATTGACTGATTCAACAATCAACATATTTTTTCCTTGCGAAATAAGTTTGTATAATCCCGGTTTACCTGAGATAGACAAGATAGTCTTCAACATAGTATATATCCTTTTATTTATTAATTATTTTTTTGCGGAGCAAAGGTAATGATTATTTTTAGATAGCAAAGAAATAAGCTCCAAAACCTGCGGAATTAACGCTGTTTCATCATCATTGACTATCACGAAATCAGCATGACTTCTCTTAACTTCATCACTCATTTGTGCTTCAATACGCTTCATTACCTGTTCTCTCGATGAACAATCCCTCTTTATGGCGCGCTCCAGTCTCACTTCCAACGGCGCATACACCATAACCAGAAAATCAACTTCATTCCTGAAACCGGCTTCCACAAGTATGGCAGACTCCATACCGACCAATTGTTCACCCCCGAACCGGGCAGTCCACCGACGAAAATCTTCTTTCACCTGTGGATGAATAATTTCATTCACTTTCTGCACACGATCCGGATGACCGAACATATAGGATGCCAGCAAAGAACGATTCAACACACCATTTTGAAACATATTCTGACCGACCAGCGCACAAAGTTCCCGGCAAATCACCGGGTCTGTCTGCGTGATACGCTTTGCTTCTATATCTGAAATATAAACAGGAATTCCCATTATTCCAAATAGCCTGGAAACTACACTCTTTCCGCTACCGATACCACCGGTTATACCAATCTTAATCGACATTAGAAGTAATTTGTTCTATCAAGAAGTCTACTTGCTCAGGAACAATACGGATTTGATTGATTCCGCTCGGAAAGGACTTCAATTTAACCGTATATTTATCAGAACCGAGCTTCAACAACTCTTCGTAAGAAATATTGATGATAAAATCGCTTGCTTTTATGCTGCGAAACCGCTTCAACCCCACCTGAAAAGTAATCTGAACTTTGGAAGGGAAGGTACGCAATGCCTTATCGGCCGGGAAGTTAACTCCGTGCAATGGCACCTCTACTGTTTTCTCCGTATAAATATCTACCGGAAAGGTCATTTCTACCGAAGCCGGAACAAACTTCACCCCTCTTTCTGAATTCAGCGGAATTCGTCGCCGGGTTGTATCTGAAATATTCTCCAGGTTTATCTTTTGAGTATATGCGGTGGTAATAGTATCCAGAATTCCTTCCGGAGCATAAACTAATACAGAGTCCGGATTACAAATCGTATCTGATACATAATATTGAAGTCCGGCTGTCACTTTTCCCTGAAAGCGGACAGGTACTAACTTAGACTTTCCTTCAGAATAGATATACTCTAATGTATCCGGCTTGATTGAAAGAATTTTGGAGGACACATTCAATTGGCTCAATATCTTTTTCTCAAAATCAGATGCGTAAATCTTCACATGATTATCTTTTCCTTTATAATCAAGAAAACCTAGATTTACCGGGAAAAAACTTTTCCCCAGCATATAATTGAGAAGCACCGTACCTTTATCTTTCACTCTGACGCGAAGTTCGGAAGGCGGTTCTGAAGTCAGCACTACATTATTGGGAACATCTTTCATTCGTACCGGAATGGAAAACTCCGCTTCATAGTCACTATTCAAAGTCTGAAGCAGCCAAAATCCACCGGCTATCAAGAAGAAAAATAAAAAAATTAAGAACTCTCTGCTCTTATCACTGAGCAGAAAATCCTTAATTTTCTTTGATAGTTTTAAATATGTATATTCTATTTTCCTACGATCAAACATAGGCACTTATTTATCAACTATTATTTAGATTGATTGCTAGCAGCTGAAGCATCAGCGAAAATAGAATTCTTGTCTATTTTAATCTTTACATTAGAAGCAATTTCAAGTAATATGTAATCGTCAGTAATTTCCTTGATTGTTCCGTGGATTCCACCTGCAGTAATCACATTCTGATTTACCTGAAGAGATTTACGGAAATTTGCTATTTCTTTTTGCTTCTTATTCTGAGGACGGATCATAAAGAAATACATGATAACAAACATAGCTATCAGCATGATCCACATCATACTTCCACCTCCGGCAGCACCGGCAGGAGCTTGCAATAATACAGTCAATACGTTCATAAATAATCTGTTTTAGTTTCTACTATATGGACAAAGGTATCAGTTTTTAGTCAACTTACCTTCTTTTTTTAATTGATTAACTATTCCATCCAGCGTACCGTTGATAAAGCTACCGCTTTTAGCTGTGCTATACAACTTCGCTATCTCTACATATTCATTTAACGAAACACTGACCGGAATGTTCGGGAAACTAAGAATTTCTGCTAATGCAGTCTGCATAATGATAACGTCCATAAATGCAATACGGTCCAGATCCCAGTTTTTTGTATTCTCACTAACCAAATGACGGTAATAGTCGGAATTCAAAATAGTACGACGGAACAGACGACGTGCAAACTCTTGATCTTCGTCATCCTTAAATTCCGGAAGCAGTTCCTGGTTGGCACCCTTCTTTTCATCAAAACGTTTGATCGTTTTCAGGACGAATGTATCTACAATTTCTTTGTCATCATTCCAATACAGACTCTGATCTTCCAATACCTGATCGAGAGAATCATTATTAAAGATGTATGTTTTATAGAGTTTTCTCCATAATTCACGATCGGCCTCGTATGAGTGGTCGTCAGAAGCCATATAATCTTTATAGATATCGGTTTCTACAATTTTCTCATAAAGTTCCTTGATGAAGTCCTGGTCGTTTGCCCAGGTTCTTTTTTGATTGGCTATAAACTCTACCAATTGCTTATTGACTTCCAATTGAGCAATAAACTTGTTATCTACGAACTTCCTGTTGGGATACAACTCCTCTTTCGTAGGTGCCAATTTAGCTTTTGCCGCATCAATACGTTTTTGTGCATACTCTGTCAATGCTATCATCAGCATTAGCAAATAATTATAAAGGTCATACGCCTTTGAAAGACTAAAGAATAACTCTTTCTCCGCTGAGTCTAGATTTTTACTGCCATTTTGATAATAGGCATATACTATCTGTATAATCTTAAGACGAATAAGAACTCTGTTGATCATAATTCAAATTAATACTGTTGTTATCGAACTGCAAAAGTAGATATTTTTAATGAGTTTCCACTAATAAATCACATTTTTTAATGCAGTATTTGATTCTCTGCGCTTTTTCTTTTGACAGTTTAAAAAAAATATCCAATTTTGAAGCCGATTATAAACGGACCGAAAGATATGGAAGATTTAAAAAAGAAAATGAGCGCAGACATGAATGATAAGGAGATTGTATTCTCCAAGTCCATTAAAGCAGGTAAACGCATCTATTACCTTGACGTAAAGAAGAATCGTAAAGATGAAATGTTCCTGGCTATTACAGAGAGTAAAAAAGTGATAACGGGAGAAGGTGACGATTCTCAGGTTAGTTTCGAAAAACACAAAATCTTCCTATATAGGGAGGACTTTCAGAAGTTTATGGCAGGACTCGAAGAAGCAGTCAATTTCATCGAGTGCAGTGATGTGAACGAATACATCGCCCGCCTGAACACCGAAGCTGATGAAGAAAGTGAACAGAAAGCAATCGAAGAAGCCCGGGAAAACAAGTTAGAGAGCGAAATTAAGATCGATATTGACTTTTAAGAAAGTAACTCTTTGATATTTCAAAAAAAAGACGTACTTTTGCACCGCTTTTTTGCAACATCGTGTGATAATCCACATCGTGTGATGGTGAATTAAGCAAGCTAACTTAATTTAGAGTAACACAAATTTTTAAAGAAATGAAATCAATTGAAGTAAAAGGAACTGCAAGAACAATTGCAGAACGCTCTTCTGAACAAGCTAGAGCTTTGAAAGAAATTCGTAAAGACGGTGGTGTACCTTGTGTACTTTACGGAGGTAATGAAGTAGTTCACTTCACAGTGACTAACGAAGGACTTCGTAACTTGGTTTATACTCCGCACATCTACGTTGTAGACCTGGTTATCGATGGCAAAAAAGTAAACGCTATCCTGAAAGATATTCAGTTCCACCCGGTAAAAGATACTATCCTGCACGTTGACTTCTATCAGATTGATGAAGCTAAACCTATCGTAATGGAAGTACCTGTACAGTTGGAAGGTCTTGCAGAAGGTGTGAAAGCCGGTGGTAAACTTGCACTGCAGATGCGTAAGATCAAAGTGAAAGCTTTGTACAATATAATTCCAGAGAAACTGATCGTTAACGTTTCTCACCTGGGATTGGGCAAGACTGTTAAAGTTGGCGAATTGAGCTTCGAAGGTCTTGAACTGATTAGTGCTAAAGAAGCCGTTGTATGTGCTGTTAAGTTGACTCGTGCAGCAAGAGGTGCAGCAGCAGCCGCTGGCAAGTAATTGAGATTATCCCTGTAAAGAGATATACTTCAAGCGCAGATTAATGCAGGTTAAAGCAGATGTTCAGTCTGCATTAATTTGTATTAATCTGCGTTTCTCTTTCTATATTAATGAACTGTTTTACGGAAAAACGATGATAAAATATTTAGTTGTCGGACTGGGAAACATTGGTCCCGAGTATCATGAAACCCGACATAATATCGGATTCATGACAGTAGAAGCATTGGCCAGAGTCAACAATGCTCCTCCTTTTATGGATGGGCGCTATGGATTCACCACCAGCTTTTCTATCAAAGGACGTCAGTTGATCCTGCTCAAGCCATCGACTTTTATGAACCTGAGTGGATTGGCCGTTCGCTATTGGATGCAGAAAGAAAATATTCCATTGGAAAATGTGCTGATCGTAGTAGATGATCTGGCTCTTCCTTTCGGAACGTTACGTCTAAAAGGAAAAGGAAGTGATGCAGGCCATAACGGATTGAAGCATATTGCCGCCACTCTGGGCACTCAAAACTATGCTCGTCTGCGTTTTGGTATCGGGAGTGATTTTCCACGTGGCGGACAAATTGATTACGTACTCGGACACTTCACTGATGAAGACTGGAAGACAATGGATGAAAGACTGGAGATGGCAGGGGAAATTATCAAAAGTTTCTGTCTTGCCGGTATCGACATCACAATGAACCAGTTCAACAAGAAATGATGAACCTGTTCTATAAAAAATAAAGATAGCAATGAACGGTTAGCTATCAATGATAACGTCCACTAACCGACTAATTACTTATCACTAAATAACTAACTAAAATGGCTGAAGCAAGAATAGATAAATGGATGTGGGCTGTCCGCATCTTCAAGACACGGACGATTGCAGCAGAAGCCTGCAAAAAAGGACGCATTACCATCAACGGTTCGCTGGTCAAAGCTGCCCGTATGATAAAACCGGGTGACGTTATTCAAGTGAAGAAACCACCTATCACATACTCATTCAAAGTATTACAACCGATTGAGAAACGTGTAGGAGCCAAACTGGTATCGGAAATGATGGAAAATGTAACGACTCCCGATCAATATGAATTACTTGAAATGAGCAAAATCAGCGGATTCGTAGACCGGGCACGTGGAACCGGACGCCCGACCAAGAAAGATCGCCGGGAACTGGAAGAATTTACAACTCCAGAGTTTATGGATGATTTTGACTTTGATTTCGATTTTGAAGAATAGTTCACCACAGAGGACACGGAGGACACAGAGGAATATCAAAGTATACCTACTGGTATCCTGTAATTGTAATTAAGAGTATAATTCGTAAAAGACTTTTTCCCTTTATTTCCTCCGTGTCCTCAGTGTCCTCTGTGGTGAATTGTAAAATACCATTTACAGATTTGCTTTAACAGCATCAATCAGTTCCTGATATTCTGCATCAGTCAGATAAACCTTTCCCGGGTTCATTTGGAATATACCTCCATAATCAGGTCCATCCACATATTTAGGTGCCAAATGAAAATGCAAATGAGACAATTTATCCGAGTAAGCACCATAATTAATCTTTTCCGGCTGGAAAGCTTTTTGCATGGCACGAGTGACACGCGCTACATCTGCCATAAAAGCATTACGGTCTTCATCACTCAATTCATTCAAATCGTTCACATGGTCTTTATAAGAAACAAGACAACGTCCACGGTAGGTTTGTTCCTTAAACAAAAACACACGTGACACACTCAATTCCGCAATCTCAATCATCAGATTATGCAGCGTTTCATTGTTCTGGCAATACAGACATTCTTTCGGATCACTCTTCATGATATTATTATTTTAAGTTTTTATCGTTGCAAAAATAGGTATTCCATTCTTATCCGGCTTGTACTTTTTCGTTTTTTTGATCGACTAATTGGTACACATCCTCTTTTTCGCCTACCACCCAGACAACATCTCCTTCTTCGAGCGGAGCATTTACATCAGGAACCATCAGTGTACCGTCTTCACTTTCAACACCGGCTATCATACAATGATATTTGTCGCGGATACCCGATTCACGAATCGTTTTACCCAGAAAAACAGAATCACTGTCAATGATAAACTGCTTCAAAGCCATCTCGCTCTTTTCATAAACCTCCCAGTCTATCTTCGCTCCGTTTTGCATCGCCTCATTAAACACACTTAATTGTTCATCCGTACCTATCACCTGTATCTTATCCATCGGAAACAGGCGGACAGAACCACCGGGGATATTAATCCTCCTCTTTCCACGAAGAATAGAAGCAACATGAACTCCAAACTTCTTCCCCAGATTCAGCTCCATCAATGTCTTTCCCGCCCAACTGGATTCACCCGGAATTTCCATATCGGCAAGATGCAAATCATGCGACAACAAACGACCGGCATACTCCGGCTTTTTCTCTCCCAGATACTCTGCACGTACATCTCTGGAACGGAGATTCTGAAAGAAACGACGTTCAATCAATATCGATTGCTTCTTCAAACGGCGAGACCATACCATCAACAATACAACAAGTACAGCCACTCCAATAATCAATCCGATAGACGCCTTAAATAATCCGGAAATAACAAAGATAACAAAAAGTGCCGCTATCATAATACGAATCACGATTGTCGATACCAGCGGTGCGCGGTTGGCACGGCTGTCATGCCATAAGGTCATAAACTCAACCGAATGATTTTTCTTCACCATAATGGCACGCAAGAAAGGAGCAATACACAGAATGATAAATACCGCTCCCAACAATGATGCCCAGAAATGAGGCAGATTCTCTTTAAAGAATGGCACGACAAAACGAAAAGAAAGTGCAATAATCGACATACTGACAATTGAATAAACAACTGTTATACGTACCATTGACAAGATTAGCTTCTTCCACAAATTCTCGTGATTCAGAGCTGTTTGCGAACCGGAAGAATAACGCATCATTATTTTTTTCCATGATTCCGGAAGATGAGCATCCACAAAAGTAGAAGCCGGCTCGGCAAAACGAATCATATAAGGAGTCAGGAAAGTAGTAATCACAGAAACCGCTACCACTATCGGATACAGAAAGTCACTCGTTACATGCAAAGAGACTCCCAAAGAAGCAATAATAAACGCAAATTCGCCGATCTGCGTTAAACTAAAGCCGCATTGCATAGCCGTCTTTAAAGGCTTTCCGGAGAGAATAACACCGAATGTACCAAAAACGGCCTGTCCCAAGATAACAGCCAAAGTAATAACTATAATAGGTACGGCATATTCTACAATCATTGCAGGATCCACCATCATACCGACCGATACGAAAAAGATAGCTCCAAAAAGATCCTTTACCGGTTTCACCAGCCGGTCTATGGATTCCGCCTCGATTGTTTCCGCCAGAATAGATCCCATTATAAATGCACCAAATGCAGCAGAGAATCCTGTATGAGCCGCCATCACTACCATACCGAAACAAAGCGCCAACGACACAATAAGCAGAGTCTCCTCTCCCATCAATTTCCGGCAGCGTTTCAAGAATTCGGGAATCAGATAGATACCGACAACAAACCACAGAATAAGGAAAAACAATAATTTCCCGATACTCTCCAACATTTCGGTACCTTCAAAATGTTGACTTACCGCCATGGTGGAAAGCATCACCATTAATACAATGGCCAAAATATCTTCCAAAATCAAGATACTCAACACAAGTCCGGTAAACTGCTTCTTCCTTAATCCTAAATCATCAAAAGCTTTATAAATAATAGTAGTAGACGACATCGCAATCATACCGCCCAAGAACAGACTGTCCATCCTGTGCCAGCCGAAACCCATGCCGACTCCTATTCCTAACAAAATCATACAAAAGATGATGGTACAGGCAGCTATGATGGCAGAACCGCCCACCTTGACAATCTTCTTAAAACTAAATTCCAAACCAAGAGCAAACAGCAAGAAAATAACACCAATATCCGCCCAAGTCTTAATATTGGCAGTATCCATCACTGAAGGAGTATACGGCATATGCGGACTTGCCAGAAATCCGGCAACTACATATCCCAAGACCAGAGGTTGTTTCAACTTCTTAAACAACAAAGTCATAACACCGGCACAAATCAATATAAGTGCGAGGTCAGCTATAAGAGTAGGTAATTGAGACATTATTTTATCGTATTTGATGACAAAATTATATTATTTCTATGGGATAAACAACATATTTACGGATATGTTTTGCAATAACCATCATAAAATAAGTTAGCCCCGGATAGAGTCGTAACTTATCCGGGGCTATACACAATAACAAGCTTATTTTTTACTTTCTAAAAGGCGGTTTCACTACCACAGCTTTCAATTTCCGACCACGCATATCGATACAGATTTCCGTACCCACCTTACTATATTCCGGTTTCACATATCCCATACCGATACCAATCTTACGGGTAGGCGACATCGTACCGGAGGTCACCACTCCCACTTTCTCGCCTTCATCATTCACCAGTTCATAGCCATGACGGGGAATTCCGCGATCAACCATTTCAAAGCCAACCAGTTTACGGGTAACACCTTCCGCTTTCTGTTTTTCCAGCATCGGACGGTTGACAAAATCCTTACCCTCCACAAACTTAGTGATCCATCCCAATCCGGCTTCTATCGGAGAAGTCGTATCATCCAGATCATTGCCATACAGACAGAAGCCCATTTCCAACCGGAGCGTATCACGGGCACCCAAACCGATAGGTTTAATGCCATACTCTTCACCAGCTTCAAAAATAGCCTTCCATATAGAATCAGCCGCAGACGGATAGAAATAAAGCTCAAAACCTCCCGCACCGGTATAACCCGTATTGGAGATAATCACATTCTCTTCACTTGCAAACGTTCCAACCTTAAATGTATAATAAGGAATAGTAGCAAGATCAATATCCGTCAACTTTTGCAGAACCGAAATAGCCTTCGGACCCTGTATAGCAAGTTGAGCTATGTTATCCGACGAATTTTCCAACTCGGCTCCCTCCGTATTGTGAGAAACACACCAGTTCCAGTCTTTTTCCATATTGGAAGCATTCACCACCAACATGTATTTTTCCGGTTCATACTGATAAACCAGCAAATCATCTACAATCCCCCCATCCTCATTCGGAAAACAAGTATATTGTATTTTACCCGGAGCCAGTGCCGCCACATTGTTAGATGTTATTTTCTGCAGAAAGGCCAACGCTTGCGGTCCTTTCACCCAAAATTCTCCCATGTGCGATACATCAAATACACCGACACCTTGACAAACAGTTATGTGTTCATCAATGATACCGGAGTATTCAATAGGCATATTATAACCTGCAAACTCGTGCATTTTAGCACCAAGTGCTATATGTTTCTCTGTAAACGGAGTGGTTTTCATTATTTTAAAGTATTAAGTTTTAAGTATCAGGTATTAAGTATTACCGGAGCTTACCGTCTTTTTATTTGGAAGCCACCAGTTCTGCTATTTTTACGATCACTTTCATTGCTTTCTCCATATTCTGGATAGGCACAAATTCGTAACGACCGTGGAAATTCAGACCACCGGCAAAGATATTCGGACAAGGCAATCCCTTAAAAGAAAGCTGCGCACCATCCGTACCTCCACGAATCGGTTTTACATTCGGTTTCACACCCACGGCTTCCATAGCTGCAAAAGCAGTATCGATGATGTGCATTACCGGTTCTATTTTCTCACGCATATTATAATACTGGTCGCGCAGTTCGAGTGTCGCAGTACCAGCTCCATATTCAGCGTTCATTTGAGCTACCAGACGTTCTATCTCTTTTTTACGGTTCTCAAATTTTGCACGGTCATGATCGCGGATGATATAAGACACAGTGCTTTGCTCCACATCTCCCTGAATACCGATTAAATGATAAAATCCTTCGTAACCGGTCGTATGCTCCGGTCTTTCCTGAGAGGGTAGCAATGTGATAAATTGATTGGCAAGATAGATTGAGTTAATCATCTTATTCTTGGCATATCCCGGATGCACATTACGTCCTTTAAAGGTAATTTTAGCAGCGGCAGCATTGAAATTTTCAAATTCTAACTCCCCTACTTCACCTCCATCCATCGTATATCCCCATTCACAACCGAATTTCTCTACATCGAATTTATGAGCACCTTCACCGATTTCTTCGTCAGGATTGAAGCCGATACGGATTTTACCGTGTTTGATTTCGGGATGTTCCTTCAGATAAACCATCGCTGATACAATTTCCGCGATACCGGCTTTGTCGTCGGCACCGAGCAACGTTTTTCCGTTGGTTACAATCAAGTCTTCTCCCTTATGATCCAGCAATTCCGGGAATTGTGATGGAGAAAGGACTACATTCTCTTCAGCACAAAGCACAATATCCGAACCGTCATACTTTTCCACAATGCGCGGAGTGACATCTTTACCCGTCATATCAGGACTTGTATCCATGTGGGCAATAAACCCGATAGTGGGTACTTCTTTATTTATATTGGCAGGAAGTGTAGCAAAAAGATAGCCATGCTCATCCAAAGTAATATCTTCCAATCCCAAAGATTCCAACTCTTTTTTCAAGTATTCAGCAAAAATCATCTGCTTCGGAGTACTTGGAGTAAGCCCTGTCGATTCATCAGATTGTGTATCGAAGCTTACATACTTTAAAAATCTGTCTACTAAAGTCATATTGTTTTAATTACAAGTTACTAATTACAATTTACAAATTGATAGTTTATAGTGCCGTAAAGGTAAAAAAAGAGCCGTGAATTACAAAGCAATTCACGGCTCTTTTTATTGTATACTTTTATCCGGATACTTAAATATCCTATTTGACTACTTTAAAAATGGCTGCTACCATCAAAGCAATGTGTACAAACCTTGCATTTAGGTAATCCGATAGCCTCAATCAGCGTTTCCAGTGTATTAAACTTCAATGAACTGAGACCGAAACGCTCTGCAATAATACTAACCATCTTATCGTATTCCGGAGAACCGGTAGTAGCATATTTCTCCAGGTTCTTATTCTCATCCCCTTCCAGTTCCTTGATAATACGACGGGTAATCAACTCCAATGCATTTTTAGAAGCCGAAAAACCAACAAACGGACAAGCATAAATCAATGGCGGACAAGCGATACGCATGTGCACCTCCTTTGCTCCGTAATCATACAGAATCTTCACATTGTCACGTAATTGAGTTCCCCGCACGATTGAATCGTCACAGAACAACAAACGTTTATTTTGCAGCATGGCACGGTTGGGAATCAACTTCATCTTAGCAACAAGCGAACGCATCTCCTGATTGCTCGGAGTGAAGCTACGAGGCCATGTCGGTGTATATTTTGAAATAGCACGATGGTAAGGAACCCCCTTTCCTTCAGCATATCCTAAAGCCATACCCACTCCCGAATCAGGAATACCGCAAGCACAATCCACTTCCGATTCATCTGTCTGTCCCATTTTCAATCCGCTGGTGAAACGCACTTCCTCTACATTCTTTCCTTCATAACAAGAAGTCGGGAAACCGTAGTACACCCACAAAAACGAGCAAATCTGCATATCCTCATTGGGCTTGCGAAGCTGGTCAACATGATCGTCATACATACGGACAATCTCACCGGGACCTAAATATCTCTCAATCTCATAATCCAGATTCGGAAAACTGGACGATTCGCTCGTTGCAGCATAAGCACCGTCTTTCCTTCCAATCACCACCGGAGTACGTCCCCATCGGTCACGGGCAGCGATGATACTACCATCTTCCGTCAGAAGCAACATCGAACAAGAACCCTTAATGTGCTTAAACACATTTTCGATACCTTCCACAAAAGTTCTGCCTTGTATAATAAGTAATGCGATAAGTTCCGTCTGGTTGGTGTTGCTCGAACTAAGTTCGGCGAAGTGCATGTTTTGACTGAGAAGTTCTTCTTCCAATTCCTGGATATTGACTATTTTAGCGACTGTGACAATGGCGAAGCGCCCGAGGTGAGAATTGATGATGATAGGTTGTGCGTCTGTGTCGCTAATGATGCCGATGCCGGCGTTTCCTTTGAATTTGTCCAGTTCTCCTTCAAACTTGGTTCGGAAATAAGTACTTTCCAAATTGTGAATGGAGCGTATAAAACCTTTTTCCTCACTGTATGTTGCGAGTCCTCCTCGCTTGGTACCCAGATGTGAGTTATAATCTGTGCCGTAGAATAAATCAGTCACGCAGCTAGTTTTCGAGACTGTTCCGAAAAAACCTCCCATGTTGTTCTCTTTATTGATGATGTTTTAAAAAAGATGGCGCAAAAGTACAAAAAAGAATTCGTCCTATAAAAAAAGCGCTCCGCAAAGTTTTAGTTTTCTTTGCGAAGCACAACTAATATTTATTAAAAAGCGGGGAATCCGGAAACAATCTTTTTACCGGAATCTTATTTCCATTTCTTGATCGTTTTCAAGTCAGCGGGAGTTGCTTCAATCAAACTTACTGCAAATCCTCCGCTACGTGCCAGCTTCACAGACATCTTATTCTTGTTTGTAACAAGTCCTTTTTTTATCTGGTAAGAAGTAGGATTCTTTTCAAAATCCGCCTCCTTTCCGTCAGCATAAAGAGTAGCTACATATTGTTTTCCCGGTTCGAGAAAATCAAGTGTAAAAGCAGAAGTACGGGGATTCTCATCGGTGATACCACCTACAAACCAGTTATCAGTACCTTTTGCCTTACGTGCTACGGTAATATAATCTCCCGGTTCCGCTTCCAGATACTTGCTGTCATCCCAATCAACGGCTACATCCTTGATAAATTGAAATGCATCCATGTGACGTTCGTAACTCTCCGGAAGGTCGGCTGCCATTTGCAAAGGACTGTACATCGTTACATAAAGTGCCAACTGTTTTGCCAAAGTTGTACGTACAAAACTGTGGTCGCCTGACAGGAAAGAAAGTTTTGTATCAAAGATACCCGGTGTATAATCCATCGGTCCACCAATCTGACGGGTGAAAGGAAGCAAGGTGGTATGGAACGGCTTATTCCCTGCAAAGGCTTCATATTCCGTGCCACGAGCCGATTCATTACCGATCAGATTCGGATATGTGCGACATAATCCTGTCGGACGGGTTGCTTCGTGAGCATTTACACAGATCTTATATTCGGCCGCTTTTTCCACCGCATATAAATAATGATTGTTCATCCACTGTCCGTAATGATGTTCTCCACGCGGAATAATATTACCTACATACCCGCTCTTCACAGCATTGTATCCGTTATCTATCATAAACTGATAGGCTTTATCAAGATGACGCTCGTAGTTACGTACAGAAGCGGAAGTCTCGTGATGCATCATCAGCTTCACTCCTTTTTCCTTTGCATACGCATTGAGCATCTTCACGTCAAAATCAGGATACGGAGTTACGAAATCAAAGACATAATCCTTCGAATTTCCGAACCAGTCTTCCCATCCTTCATTCCAGCCTTCCACTAAGATCTGGTCGAATCCATGCTCTGAAGCAAAGTCAATGTAACGCTTCACTTTGTCATTATTGGCTGCATGACGCCCGCTCGGTTTTGTTTTGGAATAATCCGTCTGTCCCAGTTTCACAGAATAAACATCATCCGTGTACGACCATGAACTTTTTCCGGTAATCATTTCCCACCACACACCGATGTATTTCACCGGCTTAATCCAAGAAACATCTTCGTAGGCACAAGGCTCATTCAAGTTCAAAGTCAATTTGGAAGCCAGAATATCACGAGCATCATCACTGACAATCACCGTGCGCCAAGGTGAACGGCAAGGCGTTTGCATATAACCTTTATCCCCTTTTGCATCAGGAGTCAACCATGATTCAAAAATCAGATTCTGATCGTCAAGGTTCAGATGCATACAAGAATAATCAACCAAAGCCGCTTCATGCAGATTGATATATAACCCATCGGCCGTCTTCATTTGCAAGGACGTTTGTACCCCCGTTGGAGAGAAAGATGTTTGAGAAGCATTGCCGGTAATTGCACCCTGCAGCAATCCGCGAATTTCAGAAAGCTTGGATTCGGTATAATCATATTCCTGCGTATCATAATCGCCTGGAATCCAGAATGCCGTATGATCGCCGGCCATAGCAAACTGCGAATGTTCTTCTTTTATAACGAAGTAATTCAGATTCTTTTGCTGCGGGAACTCATAGCGGAACCCCAAGCCATCATTATAAAGACGAAAACAAATAATCAGATTACGATCTTGCGCCTTTTGATTCAGGGTAACAGCCATTTCATTATAATGGTTGCGGATCGATTTCACCTCTCCCCACACCGGTTCCCATGTTTCATCAAAAGCAGAAGTTTTAATATCGGCCAGAGTGAATCCATTCATCAGTCCGGGATCATTTTTCAATTCCAGTCCCAGTTTCGAAGGTTTAATCACCTCTTTTCCTTTATATGAGAGTTCATACACCGGTTCTCCTTGCATGTTGACAGAGAAATTAAGTTTTAATTGTCCGTCAGGAGAAGTGATACTTTCGGCCTTTGCTGATGTGCCGAAGAAAAAAGAGAGCAACAGGCAGACCCATATTGCAGTTCCTATTTTCATGTTCTTCATGATATAAATGAGTTAGTTAATAATCGTATGGCAAAGATAGACAGGAAACAATAGAGGTGTTTTTCTTTATAAAGAAAATATAGAAGGATATAGAAGTTAAAACGGGATAAACATTTAAATATAAAGCAGATAACAAATCCAGAAGCTAGAAAAAACATAGTGTCTATGGTGAAGAAATTAAAAGGATTAAAGACGCATATTACATAATCTTTCTATATTTGCAACGTATTATCCCAACTATATCAATAAACACTTTACTATTTAGAATATGGCACAGCACCTTAAATTGATCGCTCTATTGATTTTCACATTGTCCGCCAGCTACACTTCCGCGCAGTCTTTACGTAAACTGCTGGAACGTCCATACGGTATCATCGAGTCAAAATGGGAAAAAGATGCTCAGGGAACTACCGAACTCAATTACTACAATGAAGACTATTGCGACTATTATCTGTATCGTGCCAACGACCGTTCCTACAATTTAAGTAACGGAAAAAACACTATATTTAAAATAGAAAAGAACGCACAGGTAGACAATCCGTTTAAAAGTGCCTCTTCTTATACGTTCTACCGGGGCAAGTTTCCTAAAGATTTCAATATTCAGACTCCTTATGCCTTACCCGTAAAAAACAATCAAAAGACAGCCTGGAAAACCGATCCGCGTGAACCATTCAAGACCTTGAATTTTCACATCAAACAAGGTGATACAATCTACGCCACCCGCAGCGGAATAGCCTGTAAAACCACCAACCCGCAACAGCTGCTCATCTATCATCCCGATCAGACTTTTGCAGCCTATCTGGTGATGAATGAGAATTTTATCGAACCGGGCGAAGAAGTACAAGTTGGACAAGCCATAGGAAAGGCAGGCCCCACAGGTGCTGCCATCTCCTTCTTTTTTCTGGATGAAAATAAGTTCAAAGGAGGATTATCATCCGGATACCCTTACTCTCACTTTATTCCTGTATTCCGCACAACTGAAGGAGATGTGAAACCGGAAGAGAAAACCATCTATCAGGCTGTGACCGACCATGACCTTATCATGCAGGACATGAGTAAACGTGATAAAAAGAAATAGATGAAGCTACACAACCTGAAATAATAGATGTATCATGCGCATATTTTTACTTTTCTTCCCGGTCTTCTTTTTCTGCGGTTTGCTTCATGCCCAAACCGTAAAAGTGGAATATGGCGGTGACCCGCTTCCCGACAAAGACCGGAAGAAGATAGAACAGTTTCTTCAACATGAGGTTGATTTCTATTCACAATTCGGACTGCCCGATACGCTTAGCCTCCAACTATATGTTTTTGAAAATAGAAGAGAAGCAATAGATTACTTAGAAAGTATCAATGTGTCTCTGCCTATCAAGGCAAGCGGTGCATACTCACCTAAGCTACAAAAGGCAGTCATCTTAGGACGGGAGAATGGACGGGAGAGAAGTCTTGCCATTATCTATCACGAACTGAGTCATCATTTCGTTTCGCAGATTCTCGGCAAGCGTCCTCCAAGCTGGCTTAACGAAGGACTGTCGGAGTACTTCGAACATTGCACCATTCACAAAAAAGCAGTCCGCCACACATTTACCGAATACGAACAAGGGAGAGTTCGGACGATGTATATGCTGGGGGAAGTAAACCTTCCTACATTTTTAAATAGCAGCCAGGGCAAATTTATGAAACAGCAAATGACGGACGAGCAATACTCTTATATCCTTTCGCATGCGCTTGTCACTTTCTGGATAGAGAGCGTTCCCCGCGAGATATTCAAAAAGTTCATATCCGTTCTGCAAAACAAAAATGATCCGTCAACCGTTTCAGAACAAATCAATCTTGTTTATCCCGGAGGCTTCCAGCAATTCGAAAAAGATTTTGAAGCCGCCTACAAATAATATCAATCTTTCAATCAAATGAGTAAAGAAGTTATCTATATCTTTATCGGTGGAGGAACCGGTAGTGCACTGCGTTATTTCATCCAGTTGTTAATGCACGAACGAATCGTCCCTTATCATTTTCCATGGGCCACTTTCACGGTCAATCTTCTCGGCAGTTTTCTCATCGGCCTGTTCTATGCCCTTTCAGAGCGATTCCACCTTCCGTTCGAGTTCCGTTTGTTTCTGACAACGGGTTTATGTGGAGGTTTCACAACGTTCTCTACTTTCTCCAGTGACGGCGTAGGTCTGCTGAAAGGAGAATTTTACGGAGCATTTGTTCTATATACATTATTAAGTATAGGAATAGGATTAGCCGCAACGTTAGCCGGCGGATATGTGGGAAAACAGATTTAATAATTCGAATATAAATCCTACCTTTACGCCATGATTAAAAGAAGCCCAACCGAACCCGTCCGCGTTGTTCCTCCCATGATGGAAGAACAGGAAGTCAGTACTATTACCCTACAGAAATGGCTCGACAGAGAAGAAACCGTCTCTCATCTTTTATTCTGCAAAAGAAAAGAAGAAGGCATCGACAAATCTTATAAAAGTTTCAAAAACTGCACCTTTCAGCATCAGACATTCAGCGAATGTAAATTCCGTTCCTCCCAACTGACCGATGTCAGGTTCGAGAACTGCGACTTATCCAACATTTCTTTCGCTGAAAGTTCGCTCTACCGGGTAGAATTCATTTCCTGCAAGCTATTGGGTACCAATTTATCGGAAACAACGATGAATCACGTCTTGCTGCATGACTGCAACGCAGGTTATATCAATCTGGCTATGAGTAAAATGAACCAGGTACGTTTTGCACACAGCCAGCTCCGCAACGGAAGTCTGAACGACTGCCGTTTTTCATCCGTCGCATTTGAGAGTTGTGATCTCGTAGAAGCCGATTTTTCACACGCTCCGCTTCGCGGAATAGATTTGCGCACTTCCCGTATCAGCGGAATCACGCTTAACATCAGCGATCTGAAAGGGGCTGTCATCACTTCCCTGCAAGCAATGGATTTGCTTCCACTGTTAGGGGTTATTATCGAAGATTAAAATCCTGCAAATTCACCCCGCCGCACTCAAACAAAAAGCATCGTCCCGTTGTTATAGTATAAGGTCGGACTAACGACATATAGGGAATAGGCACAAAAAGAATACCTATTTATAGTGATTTCTCACTCCCCGTCAAGTCCGTACTTTTGCAGAAATCTTATTCAAAAACAATAGAAACGATGAAAATTGAAAAAATTGTAGCTCGAGAAATTCTCGATTCAAGAGGTAACCCCACAGTAGAAGTTGACGTAGTATTGGAATCCGGCATTATGGGACGTGCATCTGTACCATCAGGCGCTTCCACAGGTGAACACGAAGCATTGGAGCTTCGCGATGGTGACAAACAGCGCTATGGTGGAAAAGGAGTACAAAAAGCGGTTGATAATGTAAATAAAATCATCGCTCCGAAGCTGATTGGTATGTCTTCACTCAATCAGAGAGGTATCGACTACGCAATGCTGGCATTGGACGGCACTAAGACTAAATCGAATTTAGGTGCTAACGCTATTCTCGGCGTATCTCTTGCCGTAGCTAAAGCTGCTGCCAACTATCTGGACCTTCCTCTATACCGCTATATCGGTGGAACAAATACGTATGTAATGCCTGTACCGATGATGAACATCATCAACGGTGGTTCACATAGCGATGCTCCGATCGCATTCCAGGAATTTATGATCCGTCCCGTAGGTGCTCCTTCTTTCAGAGAAGGTCTGCGCATGGGTGCTGAAGTATTCCACGCTTTAAAGAAAGTTTTGAAAGACCGTGGCCTTAGCACTGCTGTAGGTGATGAAGGTGGTTTCGCACCTAACCTCGAGGGTACGGAAGATGCTTTGAACTCTATTCTAGCCGCTATCAAAGCTGCTGGATACGAACCGGGCAAAGACGTTATGATCGGTATGGACTGTGCTTCTTCCGAATTCTACCACGATGGTATTTACGATTATACCAAGTTTGAAGGTGAAAAAGGTAAGAAACGTACTTCCGCAGAACAAGTTGACTACCTGGAAGAACTAATCAACAAATTCCCTATCGACTCTATCGAAGACGGTATGAACGAAAACGACTGGGAAGGCTGGAAAAAGCTGACCGAACGCATCGGCAACCGTTGCCAGCTGGTAGGTGACGACTTGTTCGTAACCAACGTAGATTTCCTTGCAATGGGTATCGAAAAAGGCTGTGCCAACTCTATCCTGATTAAAGTAAACCAAATCGGTTCGCTGACAGAAACACTGAACGCTATCGAAATGGCTCACCGTCATGGATACACTACTGTTACTTCTCACCGTTCGGGTGAAACAGAAGATGCTACTATCGCTGATATCGCAGTAGCTACTAACAGCGGACAGATCAAGACAGGTTCTTTAAGCCGCTCAGACCGTATGGCTAAATACAATCAGTTACTCCGCATTGAAGAGGAACTGGGAGATTTGGCTGTATATGGTTACAAGAGAATTAAATAATTCAATATTCTCTTACTTGAATAATTCATCCCCGGACAATTAGATTATCCGGGGATTTTTACATATTAACCATTCACTAAATCTTTTTGCATTGTAAGAAAACTAGCTTCACTAAGCATCAATAAATATCTCCAATATTTTGCGAATTGAATTAATAAGGCTACATTTGCAACGTCTAACATATTAACAGACGGTGGGGAAACCTGCCTACTATCGCAGCGAGCATTTTTATGTTCGTATGTGAACTCTTATATGGGCGGTTTCGTCCCCCCATAGAGAGTGTTAATGCACCTCTAAACCTGCCGTCGGTATGTTAGACAATGGGACAGGCGAAACCGCTTTTTTATTAGCACTTCTTCCTCTCCCATCAATCTATTATTCATCTTTTAAATTCTAATGATTATGGAAAACAGTCAATTAAAAGACTTACAGGAAGAGGTTTCAGAAGCTACGAAACAGTATATCCTGACTACATTCAATTCTGAAAATGGAATGAAAACGTATTATTTGCAGATGTCAAACATAATACGCTCTGCGCACATTAATCCTCCCATTGACACCGAATACAACAGTTTAAAAAAGCTAAGCAAAAAGCTCAAGCAATATTGTACTTTCATTCAAACACTTGGCGAACATGAATGGGACAAGGGAATAGCCGATATTCAGAAAGCATTAGGCATTTATCTAATGCAAAATAACATCGAAAGTAAAGAACGCAAACAAACGAACCAAGAAATTGCCTCTCAACTGCAATTCATCGTTTTTCTCTCCGGGAATATAAATATCATCAAGCAACTTCATGGAATATTGCAACGCCATTTATCCAATGTGATGCTTTTACTCAGATCCTATCCTGAGCATAATATACAAGAATGAATAACAATAATGAATCAAAAAGAAACTGTAAATCTTTGCTTTTCTTAAAAATGGGATATTACAACAATTAGGGAACTGTGTATTTCGATAATATGCGAATATATATAAAAAAGCATCCAGACTAATACCTGAATGCTTTTTTCTTGGATTTGTTATATATCCTTTTTGAGCCTCTTGTCGGATTCGAACCAACGACCCCGAGATTACAAATCACGTGCTCTGGCCAACTGAGCTAAAGAGGCGGGTGGGTAAGCTTGCTATATCGCGCCGCTACAACCAACTACCTTTGCTGCGATCAAGCCCTGGAGGATTCGAAGGGAGCTGGCCGTATAGGACTTACCCGTTTTGCGGTTGCAAAGGTAGACATTTTTATGTATTCTGCAATAGCTGCAGACAACTTTTTTACTAACAAAAGACTAACAGGCTACATTTCAGGCAATTAAAATTGCAAAAAAAATATTCAGACAGCAACTTCCTCTGCTTTATTAACTTTAACAACCAGATTCCCCCTACCAACCGATATTATTTGTACCTTTGTGCGCAATTTATAAATGAAGATGACAGAGAACAGAAGCTATTTACAAAAATATGCCATGCATTTTGGCACGTATATGGGAATCTACTGGATATTGAAGTTCATATTATTTCCGCTGGGATTCCACATACCTTTCCTTTCGCTTTTATTTGTAATCCTGACATTATCCGTACCTTTCATCGGATATCACTATGCGAAAATGTACCGGGATAAGATTTGCGGGGGAAGTATCCAATTTTTGCATGCCATGCTCTTTACCATATTTATGTATATGTTTGCTTCTCTGCTGGTAGCTGTAGCCCACTACGCCTATTTCCAATTCATCGATCATGGATTTATCATCAACTCTTACATCCAGTTGTGGGACGAACTGATGACCAACACCCCGGCTCTGATAGAAAACAAAGAAGTTATAAAAGAAACGATAGATACCGCCCGTTCACTTACTTCCATCAATATCACCATGCAACTATTGTCATGGGATGTATTTTGGGGAAGTATCCTGGCCATTCCCACCGCATTGATGGTAATGAAAAAGGCCAAACCGGAAAATGACGGAGTGGCTCAATCGTAATTTGTAATTCGTAAGTAATTAGTAATTAAAAAATGGATATATCAGTTGTAATCCCATTATTCAATGAAGAAGAGTCACTACCCGAACTCTATGCTTGGATAGAACGGGTAATGCAAGCCAACGGATTCTCATTCGAAGTGATTTTCGTTAACGATGGAAGTACCGACCATTCATGGGAAGTGATCGAAAAGCTTAAAGCTCAATCGGAACATGTAAAAGGTATCAAATTCCGCCGTAACTACGGTAAATCACCTGCACTCTACTGCGGATTCGCTGAAGCGGAAGGAAACGTAGTCATAACGATGGATGCGGACCTACAAGATAGCCCAGACGAAATCCCCGAACTTTACCGGATGATTACAAAGGATGGCTACGACCTGGTATCCGGCTGGAAGCAAAAGAGATATGATCCAATTTCAAAGACACTGCCCACCAAGTTGTTTAATGCTACTGCCCGCAAAGTATCAGGCATCAAAAACCTGCACGACTTCAACTGCGGATTGAAAGCCTATCGCAAAGAGGTCGTAAAACATATCGAAGTGTACGGTGAGATGCATCGTTATATACCTTATTTGGCAAAGAACGCCGGATTCAAGAAAATCGGTGAAAAGGTGGTACACCACCAGGCGCGTAAATACGGCACAACAAAATTCGGACTGAACCGTTTCGTAAACGGGTATCTGGATTTACTCTCTCTTTGGTTCCTCTCCAGATTCGGCATCAAGCCGATGCATTTCTTCGGACTGTTGGGATCATTGATGTTTCTGACAGGAATGATTTCTGTCATCATCGTAGGTGCCAGTAAACTATATGCCATGTACAACGGTCTCCCCTACCGACTGGTGACCGACTCTCCCTATTTCTATTTGTCACTTACGGCAATGATTATAGGTACGCAATTATTCTTAGCCGGATTCCTTGGCGAACTCATCTCGCGCAATGCCCCGGAACGGAATAACTATCAGATAGAAAAGAAAATTTGATTCACATTCAATAAACTGACTATGAAGAATTTAATTCGTATCTTTCTCATATTGACTATCATTGGCGCTGCAGTCAGCTTACACAGTGCCTGCTCGGATGAGAACGATTGCTCATTGGCAGGACGTCCGATGATGTACTGCACAATATATACCATTAATCCGGATAACCCTACTATTGCATTAAAAGACACGCTTGATTCATTAACAATCACAGCATTGGGCACCGACTCTATCATCCTGAACAATGAAAAAAATGTGCATACCCTGATGTTGCCACTACGATACACAAGTGACACTACTGTGTTCATATTCAGATACGATCCCAAACGTAGAGAAAAAGATGTTGACACATTATACATTGTACAACAGAATACCCCTTATTTCCAGTCCATGGAATGTGGTTATATGATGAAACAAAATATAATCAGCGCTAAATTTGGAAAACCGGGAAGACCGGGTAACCCTCCTCCCTATGGCAACGGGCAGCCGGACCAGATAGATTCTCTTCATATAAAAAATAAAGAAGCCAATACAAATGAAATCGAGAACTTGCAGATATTCTATAATTATCGGCCAGAACGCACACCTGATGAAACGACTAATTAGTCTGCTTCTGCTCTTTTGCATTGGGCTTCCGTTGCTGGCACAACAGCAACGTCCGGCGCAAACGCCCAAAAGAGATCAGAAGAAAAAAGAGGTTGCCGAGATAGATACCATTCCGCTCTACAATGGTACGTATGTCGGTGTGGATTTATATGGCATTGGAAGCAAGCTGCTGGGAGGCGACTTTATGAGTTCTGAAGTCAGCGTAGCCGTTAACCTCAAGAATAAATTCATCCCTACTATTGAGTTTGGTATGGGAGGAACAGATACCTGGAGCGAAACAGGCATACACTATAAGAGCAAAATGGCCCCATTCTTCCGAATCGGTGTGGACTACAACACCATGACAAAGAAAAAAGAGAAGAATAGCTACTTGTATGCAGGACTTCGCTATGCATTCAGTTCATTTAAATATGATGTTTCCACAATGCCGGCAGATGATCCTATCTGGGGAGATGTAATAGGTAACCCCAGTTTGGAAGACGGTTATTGGGGAGGAAGTGTGCCATTCAGTCATCTGGGTATGAAAGGATCGGTGCAATGGCTGGAAATCGTTTTAGGCGTCAAAGTACGTATTTACAAAAACTTCAACATGGGGTGGTCAGTACGTATGAAATACAAAACCAAAGCATCTACCGGAGAATATGGAGACCCATGGTACGTGCCCGGTTACGGAAAGTTTAAATCAAATAACATGGGAATCACTTATTCCCTTATTTATAAATTGCCTCTTTAGAATACAATGACAGGACTAGAGATTTGGCTGCTTGCAATAGGTCTGGCGATGGATTGTTTCGCTGTCTCAATTGCAAGCGGTATTATTTTGAAACGTACCCGTTGGAAACCCATGCTAATCATGGCTTTTGCTTTCGGCTTTTTTCAGGCAATCATGCCATTTATCGGATGGATGTGTGCAAAGACATTCAGTCATCTTATAGAAAGTGTAGACCATTGGATTGCTTTCGCGATCCTTGCCTTCTTAGGCGGACGAATGATTTTAGAATCTTTCAAAGAAGAAGAATGTTGTAAACTGTTCAATCCGGCAAATCCGAAAGTGGTATTGACTATGGCAATAGCCACAAGTATTGATGCATTGGCAATCGGCATTTCCTTTGCCTTTCTGGGAGTTCAGGACTATACCGAAATCCTTCCTCCTATCAGCATCATCGGGTTTGTTTCATTTGTCATGTCACTCATCGGTCTGATCTTTGGTATCCAATGTGGCTGCGGCATCGCCCGGAAACTGAAAGCAGAGTTATGGGGAGGTATCATTCTAGTCATTATCGGACTAAAGATATTAATTGAACATTTATTTCTTCAATAAAACGAGTTTTCTCATCAAATAGAAGAGCGTATGAAAACAAAAAAAAGTTTCCTTTGGCTGGCTTTCCTGATTTTGGCAACTATCTGGATATTAGTCAGACATAATCAACAAGTTGGCTATTACAGTGTCAAAGGTTTGGTGTTTGGGACAGTATATAAAATTACTTATCAGCATGACGGTGACTTAAAACCGGAAATAGAAGCTGAACTAAAACGCTTCGACCAATCTTTATCGCCATTCAATGACAGTTCTGTTATCAGTCGCGTCAACCGCAATGAAGAGCTGGTGACTGATAGTTTTTTCCAGAAATGCTTCCATCGCTCGATGGAAATTTCCCGCGAGACAAAGGGTGCTTTCGACATTACAGTAGCCCCTCTTGCCAATGCTTGGGGATTCGGTTTCAAAAAAGGCGCTTTTCCTGATTCAATCATGATAGACAGTCTGTTACAAATCACCGGATATAAAAAAGTGAAAATGGATAACGGCAAAGTTATCAAACAGGATCCTCGTACCATGTTAAGTTGTAGTGCCGTTGCCAAAGGGTATTCGGTAGACGTAATTGCACAACTGCTCGACCGTAAGGGAATAAAAAACTATATGGTAGATATAGGAGGCGAGGTGGTAGTGAAAGGGAAAAATCCTTCCAAAGGCTTATGGCGCATTGGAATCAATAAGCCCATCGACGATTCACTGGCCGTAAACCAAGACTTACAGACAATTCTTGAGATAACAGATTTAGGCTTGGCTACTTCCGGAAACTATCGCAATTATTATTATAAGGACGGAAAGAAATATGCTCATACCATCGACCCGAGAACGGGTTATCCGGTACAGCACAGCATCTTGTCTTCCACCGTAATCGCTAAAGACTGTATGACTGCCGACGCCCTGGCTACCGCCTTCATGGTGATGGGACTGGAAGAAGCGGAAGCCTTCTGCAAAGCGAACCCGGAGATTGACGCCTACTTTATTTATAGCGGAGAAAACGGAGAGTTTAATACTTTCTACACGGAAGGAATGAAAAAATACATAGCGAAATAAGATCCGCTTCTTTTCTTTCATTCTCTTCACATGAGGATAAGTCTCAAGCTATCAACCGTTTCGTGTGATTACTCAAAGAAATATGCTTCTTCACATCCTTCACAGTCATTACCGTGAAGGATGTGCCGCATCTCTGGATACGCCATAATAACCGGGAGCAGGCACATACATCGGCTGATTGCGCAAACCGATATTCACCAGTTTTCCTTCTCCACGCAAACGTACCAAATGCGTTTTGGCCGTAGTACGTGCCAAACCACACACTTCCTGAAAATCACGGCGGGTCATCATCTGATGTTCGGCAAAATATTCTTTCAACAGCATATCAATCTCCACCTCTGACACCTTCTCCGAATGACGGACATACTTGGACTGACTGGCGCGAACACCCACAAAATGTCCTTTCAGATTACTGTCAGGGCGAAATCGGACAGTTTTGAAAGCCACCTTATTAGTCTTATGCGGAGTGCTGCGAGTCACTTTCCCCGTAGCCTCCAAAGTGGGATAAAAATAACCGATCCCCTCGATATGTACTTCTTTTCCCTCACGCAACGACTCGCCAAGAATCTTCGATAAGTTATCAAGCACATTCTTTACATCGCCCACAGTCAACGAACTGTAGTCATGAATCTTGTAACAAAGAGTATCCGTATCCACCTTTCCATTCATAAAGATACGCGGATGCAACGCTGCTTCTTCTTCCGAAGAAGCATTAGGATTTTCATACCAATCAAACACAATAGCCATTACTTCTTATCAATTTAAATGTGTAACTTCATCATAGGACAACTTTAATCGGCTATTCGGACGACTGGAATCGGCTGTTCAGTCAACTATTGTCAGCCAACCGGACAACTCCAGTCGGCTTTTCCTAAACAAGCACTAAAGATACGATAAAGTAACGACTTATCCGCATAAGAAAGCTTGTTTTTCATTTCAGGAGAAAATAAACTTTTTCTTAGTTAAATACTTGCAAACCCCATATCTCATGTTATACCTTAGCAGCATCAACCGGTCGAAAAAACAACATTTATTCATTTAAAAAACAAGAAAAATATGAAGACATTAGAATATAACTCAAAACGTTTGGCGAAAAGAATACAGGTATTGATGAAAGAATCGTCAAACGTCATCGTTTCACCGAACATTTCAAAGGAAGAGCTCAAAATGCAAGAATTGCATGAGCAGGAAGCAGATAAGAAAGAAGTACATAAACAGGAAACACATAAGCAACCCGTCCTTCTGACGCAACAAGTGATCGACTTTTTAAAAGTGCGATATGATTTCCGCTACAACCTGCTCACCGAAGAAACTGAATTTCGGCCATTCGGCCAACGAGAAATTCCTTTCTGCCGCATAGACAAGCGAGAACTGAATACTTTCTGCCTGGAAGCCCACAAAGAAGGAATCAATTGCTGGGATAAGGACCTTCAAAGGTACATCTACTCTACCCTAGTGGAAAGCTACCATCCTTTCCGGCTTTATATGGACGAACTACCTATATGGGACGGAACGGACCGGCTGAAGTCTCTGGCGAAACGAGTATCTGACGCCCCTATATGGATAAAAAGCTTTCACACCTGGATGCTCGGACTTGCTGCCCAATGGCTGGGAGTGAATCAAACACAAGCAAACAGCGTAGCCCCGATACTTATCAGCGAAGAACAGGGACGCCATAAATCTACTTTCTGCCGTATGCTGATGCCACCACAACTAGCCCGTTATTATTCGGATAATCTGAAACTAACCGCACAAGGCAATCCCGAACGTCTCCTTGCCGAGATGGGATTACTAAACATGGACGAATTTGACAAATTCGGAGCACAAAAGATGCCATTACTGAAAAATCTGATGCAAATGTCCAGCCTCAACATCTGCAAAGCCTATCAGAAAAATTTCCGGTCACTACCTCGTATCGCTTCGTTCATCGGAACGAGCAACCGAACTGACTTACTATGTGATCCGACAGGCAGCCGCAGATTCATCTGCATTGAAGCGGAACATGATATTGACTGTACCGGAATTGAACATTCACAAACCTACGCCCAACTGAAAGAGGAATTGCTTGCAGGTGCCCGCCACTGGTTCAGCAAAGAGGAAGAACATACCTTACAGCGTCATAACAGCGCCTACTATCATGTCAACCCCATAGAAGACATTGTGCGCAACACATACGCGCCTGCCACGTTGGATGAACCGGATTGTCTGTCACTCTCCGCCGCCATCATTCATCAGGAATTGAAAAAGAAGTTCCCAGCCGTACTACGCAACTGCACTTCTATCCAGCTAGCACAAATCTTGACCGCAGCAGGTATCAGCCGACAGCATACGAGATTGGGGAATGTGTATTTGGTGAAGAGGGTGAAGGGTGGTGAAGAGTAAAAATAATGCCGTTCATTCACAGGAAGTAGGTGTGAATGAACGAATAAGCTTTATGTGAAAAGAGTGGAGAACGGTTTATAAAAATAAAGTACATTATTCAAGAACAAAAAAGTTTTAGAATCATCTCCGAGTATTTGGATATTATTCGTTATCTTTGAAAACTTTATTTCATTAATTAATATTTTGAGATGATGAGAGAAGCCCAAATAGAAGAACTATTTATAAAAAAGTTAGAAGAACTCAAATACTCCTATCGCAGAGATATTCGCGACAGAAACTCTCTTGAACAAAACTTCCGAGAAAAGTTTGAGTCTCTCAACCGGGTAAGGCTGACTGAAAACGAATTTGAACGGCTGAAAACCGAAATTATAACTCCTGATGTATTTGCCGCTTCGAAGTTGCTGCGTGAAAGGAATTATTTTCAACGTGAAGATGGCACTCCTCTACATTATACATTAGTGAACATAAAAGACTGGTGTAAGAATGAATATGAGGTTATCAACCAATTGAGAATAAATACAGGAAACAGTAACCATCGATATGATGTCATTATTCTTATTAATGGTATTCCGGTAGTTCAGGTCGAATTAAAAACATTAGACGTCTCACCTAGGAAAGCAATACAACAAATTATTGATTACAAGAATGATGTTGGTAACGGTTATACCAACTCATTACTTTGTTTTATGCAATTATTTATTGTTAGTAATAGGAGTGACACCCGTTACTTTGCCAACAATCAAAATCAACATTTTAGTTTTGATGCCAACGAGCAATTTCTGCCTGTGTATCAACTTGCAAATGAGCGGAATAGAAAAATCAGACATTTAGACTCTTTTGCAGAACTATTTTTGCCCAAATGTACATTGGGAGAAATGATTAGCAAATATATAGTTTTGGTAGAAAGCGAGCAAAAACTATTGATTATGCGCCCCTACCAAATCTATGCAGTAAAAGCAATTGTAAACTGTATTCATCAAAACCGGGGTAACGGTTATATATGGCATACCACAGGTAGTGGAAAGACGCTTACTTCTTTCAAAGCCTCCACGTTATTAAAAGATAATCCGGACATAGAAAAATGTCTTTTCGTTGTTGACCGCAAAGACTTGGACAGGCAAACCCGTGAAGAGTTTAATAAGTTTCAAGAAGGAAGTGTAGAAGAAAACACCAATACCGAAACACTTGTAAGACGACTACTTTCTACAGATTATGCAGATAAAGTCATTGTAACGACTATCCAAAAGTTGGGTTTAGCATTGGACGGAAACCATAAAAAGAACTATAAAGAACGCTTAAATCCATTGAGTAAGAAACGAATGGTTTTCATCTTTGATGAATGTCACCGTTCACAATTTGGTGAGAATCATAAAGCTATTAAGGAATTCTTCCCTAATGCTCAATTGTTCGGCTTTACCGGAACACCTATTTTCAATGATAACGCAACACAAAAGACTATAGAAGATGAACATGCTTCCAACAAGACTACTAAAGATATTTTCGAAAAGGAACTGCATGCATACACTATTACAAATGCAATTGATGACAAAAACGTATTGCGTTTTCATGTAGAATATTTTAAAGGAAAAGGGAACATTAATCCTAAGCCGGGAGAAACCATTACTCAACAAGCAGTGATTGAGGCTATTATAGACAAGCACAATGCCGCAACCAATTCGAGGAAGTTTAATGCGATTCTGGCAACCGCTTCCATAAACAATGCCATAGAATATTATAATCTTTTCAAAGAAATCCAGAAACAAAAACAAAAAACAAACAAAGACTATCTACCTCTAAATATAGCCTGCGTTTTTTCACCTCCGGCAGAGGGTAATAAAGATATTCAGCAAATTCAGGAAGACTTGGAGCAAGAAAAAGAAGACAACAAGCAAAATCCTGATGAGAAGAAAGCAGCATTAAAGAGTATTATCAGGGATTATAATAAACAATACGGAACAAATCACAACATTAATGAGTTTGATTTGTATTACCAAGATGTACAAAAGCGCATCAAAGACCAACAATACAGTAATGCGGATTATCCTCACAAAAATAAAATTGATATCGTCATTGTAGTAGATATGCTACTTACGGGTTTTGACTCTAAATATCTCAACACTTTGTATGTAGATAAAAATCTAAGATATCATGGACTGATACAGGCTTTTTCGCGTACCAACCGTGTACTAAACGATACTAAGCCATACGGAAATATATTAGATTTCCGCCACCAGGAAAATGCCGTAAACGAAGCTATCGCTTTATTCTCAGGAGAAAAATCTGAAGAACAAGCGAAAAAAATCTGGTTAGTTGATCCGGCTCCTGTAGTAATTGAAAAATATAAAGAAGCCGTAGCAGCTTTAGGTGATTTCATGCGACAAAATAATTTAGCCTATGAACCGCAGGAAGTGTATAATTTGAAGGGAGATACTTCGCGAATCGCTTTTGTCAAAAATTTCAAGGAAGTACAGCGCTTAAAAACCCAGCTCGACCAATATACAGACTTAAACGAGGAACAACAAACTCAAATTGAAGAGATATTGCCTGAAAACACTTTCCGTTCATTTAAAAGTTCGTACATAGAAACGGCTAAACAATTTAGGGAAATACAACAAAAAGGCGGCGATAACATCCCCGTAGATATACAACAACTTGATTTTGAGTTTGTACTTTTTTCCTCAGCATTGATTGACTATGATTACATCATGGGACTAATTGCTGACAGCACTCAAAAGAAACCATCTAAACAGAAAATGACAAAAGCACAAATCATTAACCTGCTCTGTTCAAGTTCTAATTTGATGGATGAACAAGAAGATTTAACTGAATACATAAAAAGTCTGGATTGGAATAATGGTCAAGATATACAATCGCTACATGATGGTTACAATGCTTTTAAGATAGAGAAAAATGAAAAAGAGCTATCTGATATCGCAAACAAACACGGACTAACCGCGTCTGCCTTAAAAGATTTTACAGACAAAATTATGCAACGTATGATTTTCGACGGTGAAAAACTAACGGATCTCCTTGAACCGTTAGAACTAAGCTGGAAAGAACGCCGTACGAAAGAACTAGCATTGATGGCAGACTTAGTCCCTCACTTAAAAAAACAAGCTCAAGGACGTGAGATTTCAGGATTAGCTGCTTATGAATAACATGAAGAGAAGAATATGAGTAACCAACCTAAAATATATAAATATAAAGATTTGTCGGGACTATCCGCAAGGTTACGTGGCGATCTGGTTGAACATGACTTTGTCTTACTTTACGCTCATAATGGAACAGGTAAAACCCGTTTATCTATAGAGTTTAAGAATAAAGGAAAAAAGAAAATAAACGGAGACACTCTCTATTTTAATGCTTTCACCGAAGATCTGTTTCATTGGGACAATGACTTGGAAAATGATATGGATCGTGTTCTTAAAATAAATGCTGATTCAAAATTCTTCAATGCATTTAAAGAATTAGCCCTAGAAGAGAAAATCTTTGCATATCTGGAACGCTATGCGGAATTTGACTTCAAATTTGATTATGAAAAATGGGAAATAAGCTTCAGCAAGCAGATTCCCAATTCCAAACATAGGTTTAACAACAAAGAACCTGAGTATATCATTCAGAACAATATTAAAATCTCTCGTGGCGAAGAGAATATTTTTATCTGGTGTATCTTTCTTGCCATCTGCGAACTGACAATAGATGGTCCAGAAGCTTACAATTGGGTTGAATACATATACATAGACGATCCAATCTCCTCGTTGGATGACAATAATGCTATTGCTGTAGCCAGTGATTTATCTCAGTTGTTGAAAAAAGGAAAAGATAAGGTCAAATCCGTTATTTCATCTCACCACAGTTTGTTTTTCAACGTCGTTTACAATGAATTAAAGCAAAAACAGTGCAAACGATATTTTCTACATAAGAATGGAACTGATGGGTATACTTTACAAGCAACTGACGAGACACCTTTTTTCCACCATATAGCCATATTGAGTGAACTCAAACAAGTGATGGATTCCGGTAAAATCAACACTTATCATTTCAATATGTTACGCAGTATTCTGGAAAAGACATCTACATTCTTCGGATATGATGACTTTTCAAAATGTATTCATGGAGTAGAGGATGAAGTACTTTACTCACGTGCCCTAAACCTGTTGAGCCATGGAAAATATTCTATTTATGAACCTGTAGAGATGGGAGATGATAACAAAATTCTTTTTATAAAAATATTGCGAGCGTTTTTGGATAAATATAAATTTGACATACCCACTCTTCTAATTGAAGAAAAAGAAGTAATTGATTCGATTGACAAAGAAAAAATGAGAAATTAAATATGACAGTACAAGATCAAAAACAATTAGGTAAAACCCTTTGGGAAATAGCAGACGGATTGCGTGGAGCAATGAATGCAGATGACTTTCGCGATTATATGCTATCATTTCTTTTTCTACGCTATTTGTCTGATAATTACGAAGAAGCTGTAAAGAAAGAACTAGGGAGAGATTACCCTCAGCTGGAAGAAGCCAACAAACATAAAGCTTTAGGAGTATGGTATCAAGCAAATGAAATGGATGTGCCGGAATTTGAAAAACAAATGCGCCGTAAAGTTCATTATGTTATAAAACCTCAATATTTATGGAGTAACATTTCAGAAATGGCTCGTACTCAAGACGGTGAGTTACTGCAAACACTTGAAGAGGGCTTTAGATACATTGAAAATGAATCATTTGAAAGTACTTTTCAGGGCCTGTTTTCGGAAATAAACTTGAATTCAGAAAAGTTAGGCAGGACAGCCTCGGATAGAAATAAGAAACTTTGCACTATTATTCAAAAAATAGCAGAAGGAATTGCGAGATTCTCAACAGATACAGACATTTTAGGCGATGCTTATGAATACCTTATCGGTCAGTTTGCCGCAGGCTCAGGAAAGAAAGCCGGAGAATTTTATACTCCGCAACAGCTATCGACCATTTTATCTAAAATTGTGATCTTAGATAGTCAAGACCCGGCATTAGGAGAAAAGAATAAATTAGATAGAGTATTGGATTTCGCTTGCGGTTCCGGCTCCTTATTATTGAATGTTCGCAGGCAGTTAGTGGAAACCGAAGGAAGTATAGGGAAAATATATGGGCAGGAGAAGAATATAACAACCTACAACCTTGCCCGTATGAATATGCTGTTACATGGACTTAAAGATACAGAATTCGAAATACACCATGGCGACACATTGATCAATGACTGGAATATTCTGAACGAAATGAATCCTGCAAAAAAGATGGAATTCGATGCTATCGTTGCAAATCCCCCTTTTAGCTTACGTTGGGAACCTACTGACACGCTAACAGAAGATTTCCGTTTCAAGAACTATGGCATTGCCCCTAAATCGGCTGCTGACTTTGCATTCTTATTGCACGGCTTCCATTTCTTGTCCAATGGAGGGACAATGGCTATCATACTCCCGCATGGGGTATTATTTCGTAGTGGAGCAGAGGAACGTATCCGCACCAAACTACTGAAAGATAATAATATAGATACAGTGATAGGTTTACCTTCTAATCTGTTCTTTTCTACAGGGATTCCGGTTTGCATTTTAGTATTAAAGAAATGCAAAAAATTTGATGATGTTCTTTTCATCAATGCCAGTGAGCATTTTGAAAAAGATAAGAGACAAAATCGTCTACGAGAAGGAGAAGACGGCAAGCCTAATGATATTCAGAAAATCATAGAAACATATCAATTCCGAAAAGAGGAAGAACGATACTCCCGGCGGGTGTCTATGGACGAGATTGAGCAAAACGGTTACAATCTTAATATTAGCAGATACGTAAGCACGTTTAAAGAAGAAGAGCCCATTGACATACATGCAGTAATGGCTGAAATCAAAGAACTTGAAGCTAAACGAGCTGATTTAGACAAAGAAATAAATGTTTATCTGAAAGAACTTGGATTGATAGAGTAATAACGATGCCGAAGAATTTTGAAATAAAAAATAGTACAGCCGAATTCCTCATATTCATGATGGAAGGTAAAGAAAACGGCATACAAGTGACGTATAAAGACGAAACAATTTGGTGCACGCAGAAGGCAATGGCTACTCTGTTTAATGTAGGTGTTCCTGCCATTAGTAAACACTTGAAGAATATCTTCGATACAGGTGAACTTTCTGAAAAATCAGTTATTTCCATTTTGGAAACAACTGCCTCAGACGGCAAATCCTATCAAACCTCTTTCTATTCGCTTGACGCTATTATCTCTGTTGGCTATCGTGTGAATTCCGTTCGTGCCACTCAATTCCGCCAGTGGGCAACCTATATATTACGGCAATTTGCCATACGTGGTTATGTCATTGATAAAAAACGAATGGAAAATGGCTCATTCATTGGTGAAGACTATTTCGAACATTTGCTTGCCGAAATCAGGGAGATAAGATTAAGCGAACGTCGTTTCTATCAGAAGTTGACCGATATATATGCCACAGCCATCGACTACAATAAGGATGCACCAACTACTCGTCTATTTTTTAAGAAAGTGCAAAACAAAATGCACTTTGCCGTACATGGTCATACTGCTGCTGAACTGATAGTAGAGCGAGCCAATGCACAAAAAGAAAATATGGGATTGACAACCTGGGAAAATGCCCCTAACGGAAAAATCGTAAAACCGGATGTGAGTATAGCAAAAAATTATTTGAACGAATTAGAACTGGAAGATATGGGACGTTTGGTCAACGCCACTCTAGATATGGCTGAACGTATGGCTAAACGACACATTCCTATGACTATGGAAGATTGGGCTAAACGAATAGATATTATTCTCGAAGCTGGAGATAATGCAGTGTTGGTTGATGCAGGTAAAATTACTACGGAGTTTGCTAAATCTTTTGCAGAATCAGAGTTCGAAAAATATCGAATTGTACAGGACAGGTTATTCTGTTCTGACTTTGATCAATTCAATAACAACGATATCCTTCCATTCGATTTTAACCTTAATGAAGAATAACAGCTATGGCAAATAATAACAATACAAAAAACCTTAATGTTCCAAATTTAAGATTCCCGGAGTTTACCGGGGAATGGAAAGAAACAACATTAGGTAAATGCGTTATACAACCACTAGATTATGGTATGAATGCTGCTGCTATTACCTATGATGGCGAAAACAAGTACATACGAATTACAGATATAGATGAACAAAGTTCTCAATATATTTCAGATAGTCCAGTTTCTCCAGCAGGTCAACTGTTAGATAAATATATAGTAGAAGAAAATGACATTTTATTTGCACGAACGGGGGCAAGCACAGGCAAGACCTATTTGTATAAGAAAAAAGATGGCAAACTTTATTTTGCAGGTTTTTTAATCAGGGCAAAGATTAAAACAGAATATAATTCAACATTCATATTTGCACAAACTAAAACTGCTCAATATTATAAATGGGTTGAATTTATGTCTATTAGATCAGGACAGCCAGGAATTAATTCTCAGGAATATGCAAGTTATAGATTTCTTATTCCTCAAAAAGAAGAGCAAGATAAAATAGCTTCTTTACTTTCTTTATTGGATGAGCGTATTACCACTCAAATCAAAATAATTGAGGACTTGAAAAAATTAAAGTCCTCATTATTAGATTTGTTATTTCATAATAATAGTAAATGGTCTACATATTGTATTAGTGAGATACTGACAATTGGAAATGGTAGAGACTATAAACACTTAAAAGAAGGTAATATTCCCGTGTATGGAACTGGTGGCTATATGTTATCTGTCAATGATTATTTGTATGAAGGTGAAAGCGTTTGCATAGGAAGAAAAGGCACAATTGATATGCCAATGTTTTTAACAGGAAAGTTTTGGACCGTTGACACTTTGTTTTACACACATAATTTCCGAAATATACTCCCAAAGTTCTGCTATTATTTATTTACAATGATAAACTGGCAACGGTATAATGAAGCATCTGGCGTTCCAAGCCTCTCTAAGGCAACCATAGAGAAAATCAAGGTGTCTGTTCCGAGTATAAATGAACAAGTATATATATGTTCAATACTTGATAGTGTTAATAATAAAATAGATGTAGAGAGATCTATCTTAAACGAATTCAAGAAACAGAAACAACATTTACTTCAACAGATGTTTGTGTAAAAAAGTATCAGATACAAAATACTTTTCACTCAAAATCTTATTTATATAAATATGTTGGATAATAAATATTGCTTCTGCTTTAGATATAGTTCATTTATCCTGTTTGCGTTAGTTAACAGTTTATCAATACAGCGAAGTATTGAGGCTATTTTGAGTTGTGTTGCATAATCAGGAATATCTAAATATCGTAGTTCTATTTCAGATATATAATGCCTTTTATGTTCTTCTGATGATAAACGCAGATAGGCTATATATTCAAATATAAAATATGTATTAAAGTTATCTTTTGTTCGGAGTATTTTTATAGCAGAGGACTTCACTTTGAAAGGGAAGTTCACAAATTTGGAATCCATTGTAAAATCATCAAAGATTATACATTCTCCTTTATTGTATATTCCATTATTTTCATTGGTGTATCCCAGTATAAATGCTTTGTTTGCTGTGAGTACAGGAACAAGAGTTGAGTCTGAAGAGTATTCGTCTTTATCAACTATATATTTCGTTGGTTGTTCATAATCAAGAATATCTTTAATTTCAAGTGAAATACATTTGTTGCTATGTAGGGCGGAATATAGTTTATCTCGTATTGCACTCTTCAATAATTTCAAGTCCTCAATTATTTTGATTTGAGTTTCGATACGTTGTTCTAAAAGACACAGGAACTGAGCTATTTTATTTTGTTCATGTCTTGCTGGTAATAAAATTGGCATTTGTGCTATCATATCATGCCGAACAGAATCCACTGAATTCTTTGCACTCATTCTTTTCACTCTATTATAAAACTTACTCGAAAAATAATAATATGCAAATTTGCATGAACATTCAAAATTTGATAGAATATACACTCGTTGATGGACTCCAACCTTACCATTTACATAGTGGAAAACTTTACCAACACCGACACCATCACCTGCAGTTAAAATAGCTTCTCCATTAAAGGAGTAAGAGTTTATTCTCTCTACCATTTCAGAACGCACATAAAAAGGATATTCACCATCCTCTTTTTTATCTTGAGTGTTTTTGTTACCCGTTGCAATATTACAAATCTTTTCAAATATAGTTTCTTTCCATTCCCCGGTAAACTCCGGGAATCTCAAATTTGGAACATCTAAAAAATCAAAAACAAAAAAGGAAATATCCCTTCATAAAATCCTTAATCCTTATCTTACAAGAATATTAATCTATTTAAATCATGAAAGCATGACAGCAAAAAAAACGATTAAAGAAATTACCATTATGTGGAAAGAAGACAAACGTAAATATGTGAAAAGCTCAACATATTCAGCGTATGCCCTAATCTTAGAAAATCACATACTTCCTATGTTTGGAAATAAGTATGAGTTACTCGAAAACGAAGTACAAGAGTTTGTCTTACAGAAACTTCAGCAAAGACTAAGCGCAAAAAGTGTAAAGGATATACTCATTGTACTAAAAATGATTATGAAGTTTGGAGCAAAACTTGGTATATTGTCCTATCAGGATTGGTGTATCAAATTCCCGCCACCACAGGAAAACAAGCAACTAAATGTACTCAACATCGCTAATCACAAAGCAATTCTACAGTATATAAGCAACCACTTCACTTTCCGCAACTTAGGCATCTATATTTGTCTGACTACAGGAATTAGAATCGGTGAAATTTGTGCACTAACTTGGGATGATATAGATATTATCAATGGAGTAATATGTATTCGGAAAACGATTGAACGAATTTACATATTGGACGGAGAAAAAAGACATACGGAAATCATTATCGGCACACCTAAAACTCAGAATTCTATTCGTGACATTCCTATGAATAAGGAATTATTAAAGATGCTACGCCCATTGAAAAAAATCGTAAACGGCAAGTTCTATGTACTTACTAATGAAGAGAAGCCAACTGAACCACGCACCTATCGCAACTATTACAAACGAATGATGGAACAACTCAATATTCCCCCACTAAAATTTCACGGACTGCGCCACAGTTTCGCCACACGTTGCATTGAAAGCAATTGCGACTACAAAACTGTAAGTGTAATACTTGGACATTCAGATATCACTACTACATTAAATCTCTATGTTCATCCAAACATGGAACAGAAGAAGCGATGCATTGATAAGGTTTTTAAATCTATCAAGTAATACGAAAATAGGATAAGTCTAGCAAGTATAGCACTTATCCTATAATCTTATATTCTTTAAAAATGACTCACTTCATAAACACGAAATACACCGCCGCAATCAAACAAACGAACGCCGCCAAATGATTCCAATGCAACGCTTCACCCTTGAAAAATACAGTGGTGAATACTGTAAAGATGACAAGAGTTATCACCTCTTGGATAACTTTCAGCTGCATCAACGAAAACGGTCCTCCATTACCTATAAAGCCGATGCGATTGGCCGGTATCTGACAGGAATATTCAAAAAAAGCGATTGCCCAACTGAACGCAATCACACCGATCAGCGGAAGAGCAGCGAACCAGCTGTACTCCTGTTTCATCTTTAAATGTCCGTACCAGGCGAATGTCATAAAGACATTGGATACGATCAGCAACAAAATGGTATAGAATCCTTTCATAACAATCTATTCAAATTAATCTATTTTATCCGGTAATAATTCTTCCTGTACATTGGTCATGCTCCCCCAAAGACTGTAACGTGCCTCCGGATTCATCGCTTCCAGTTGTCGCAAAACACCTTTCATATCACTACGGCTGGACTGCGATTCATAAGGACAATTCTTCACTTGTTTCTGATAATGGCGCAACGCTGCCAACTCTACCAAATCGGCTTCGTGAACCAGGCACATCGGACGAATAATTGTCATATCAAACTTCTTCATCACCAACCGGGGCGGCATTGTACCGAATGCTCCCTGATAAGTGATATTCATCAATAAAGTTTCCAGAATATCATCCATGTGGTGACCAAGAGCGATTTTATTGCATCCGTGCTCCTTGGCAACAGTAAACAAAGCTTTCCGGCGGTTCCATGAGCAGAGGAAGCAGGGAGATTTACGTGTATCGGTAGCAGGATCAAAGGCAGTCTCATACTGCACAAAGGGAACTCCATACGCCTCGCAGTGCGCTTTCAAATATTCCGTATCGCTCTGATAAGGAATATTCTTCATCACTACATGAACGGCAACGACAGAAAAACGAGGCTTATAGATACGTGCGCGTCTACCCAACAGTTCTACAAGCGCCAACGAATCTTTTCCTCCTGACAGTCCGATAAGGATTTTGTCTCCTTCTTCTATCAATCCATATTGCACCACTCCTTTGCTAAACCGCCGTTCAATGCGGCGAATGGTCTTCTCTTCTTCCGTAAATTGTGTCATATCTTTGAAAATCGGCTGCAAAAGTAAGCGAAAAGAATGATTTAAAGAAGAATTAACATAATAGAATCACTGAAAAAGGGTTTATTTCTAATAAATTTGTACTTTTGAACAATTGATAAATGGACCGGTGCCCGAAAGCAGCAATGTTTTCAATCTACCCGTCACTCATAAACGCTCAAAACGATGAAAGGAAAATATATTCTATTTTTAATTTGCAGCCTCTTCCTTTGCGAAGTCTCTGCACAAACGTTGGAACAGGCACGCGCCTTATTTACTAAAGGTGACTACGAAAAGGCCAAGCCTGTCTTCCAGAAGTATGCTAAATCACAACCGTCAAACGGAAACTATAATTATTGGTATGGCGTATGCTGCCTGAAAACCGGAGAGGCGGAAGAGGCGGTGAAACCTCTTGAAATAGCGGTAAAGAAACGTATCACCGGTGGACAACTCTATTTGGGACAAGCATATAATGAGACGTACCGCTTTGAAGACGCAGTGAACTGCTTTGAGGAATATATCGCAGATTTAAGTAAACGTAAAAAACCGACGGAAGAAGCGGAAAAGCTTCTGGAAAAAAGCAAATCCGACCTCCGTATGTTGAAGGGAGTTGAAGATGTATGTATCATCGACAGTTTCGTTGTGGACAAAGCGACTTTCCTGAACGCTTACAAGATTAGCGAAGAATCGGGCAAGCTGTTTACTTTCAATGAGTTCTTCAAGACAGAAGGAGATCATCCGGGAACTGTTTATGAAACTGAAATCGGAAATAAAATTTATTATAGCGAAAAGGGTGAGAAAGGTAATCTTGACATCTTCTCAAAGAACAAGTTGTTGAATGAATGGAGTGACGGACGCCCGTTACCGGGTAGTATCAATGCTTCCGGCAATGTGAATTATCCGTTTGTCCTATCGGATGGAGTCACCGTTTATTACGCCAGCGATGGCGAGGGACTGGGTGGCTATGATATTTTTGTCACTCGCTACAACACGAATACCGACACTTATCTTGTTCCGGAGAATGTGGGTATGCCGTTCAACTCGCCGTACAACGATTATATGTACGTCATCGATGAATACAACAACCTCGGATGGTTTGCTTCCGACCGTTTCCAACCGGAAGGAAAGGTATGTATTTATGTATTCATCCCTAACACTTCCAAACAGACTTATAATTATGAAGCAATGGAGCAGCAAGAGATCATTCGTCTGGCACAGATTCATTCGCTGAAAGAAACCTGGACGGATAAACAAGCGGTTACCGAAGCACTGCAACGATTGAAAGCTGCTATCAGTCATAAGCCCAAAGAACGCCGTGCCATGGACTTTGAGTTTGTCATTGACGACCATACGACTTACTATCTGATGAGCGACTTTAAATCCGCAAAAGCCAAGACACTTTTCCAACGCTATCTGCAGATGGAAAAAGACTATTATCAACAAGAAGAAAAGCTGAACGGCCTTCGTCAACAATATGCCGGTGCCAACCAACAGGGAAAAGCCAAAATGGCTCCTGCCATTCTCGACCTCGAAAAGCGGATACTGCAAATGTCCGAAGAACTCGATGCTCTCGAAGTGAATGTACGTAATGCAGAAAAAACAAAATAAATAATAACTCTGAACTATGGATATACTCATTATCGCCGTTCTCATTATTGCCGCAGTCATACTGTTTCTGGTAGAACTGTTCGTCATCCCGGGCATTAGTCTGGCCGGAATTTCTGCATTGGTTTGCATCCTGTATGCCAACTACTATGCATTCACCAATTTAGGTATGGCAGGAGGATTTGTCACTCTTGGCATATCAGCGGTTGCCTGCATCGGATCACTGATTTGGTTTATGCGATCGAAAATGCTGGACAAACTGGCGTTGAAAAAAGATATCGATTCAAAAGTAGACCGTAGCGCAGAAGATAGCGTCAAAGTGGGTGATATAGGAATCAGTACTACCCGCCTGGCACAAATCGGTTATGCCGAGATTAACGGAAAAATTGTAGAGGTAAAGTCAATAGACGGATTCCTCAATGAGAAGACTCCGATAATCGTAAGCCGGATCACCGACGGTACAATCATGGTTGAGAAACACAAAGAATAATATTCACTTAATAAAAACATCAATGGAATCATCTTTCTACTTGCCTATCTTTCTGATAGCCGGAGGTATTATCTTCTTGATAATATTTTTCCATTACGTGCCGTTCTTCCTTTGGTTGTCGGCTAAAGTTTCGGGAGTTAACATCTCGCTGATACAACTATTCTTAATGCGTATACGTAACGTTCCGCCGTATATCATCGTTCCGGGAATGATCGAAGCCCACAAAGCCGGTCTGAAAAATATCACCCGCGACGAACTGGAAGCCCATTATCTGGCTGGCGGACACGTAGAAAAGGTAGTTCACGCCTTAGTATCGGCATCGAAAGCGAATATCGAATTACCTTTCCAGATGGCTACTGCTATCGACCTTGCAGGACGTGACGTATTCGAAGCTGTACAGATGTCTGTAAACCCGAAAGTGATCGATACTCCTCCTGTAACGGCTGTTGCGAAAGACGGTATCCAGTTGATAGCTAAGGCTCGTGTTACAGTACGTGCCAATATCCGCCAGCTGGTCGGTGGTGCAGGTGAAGATACGATCCTTGCCCGTGTAGGTGAAGGTATCGTTTCGTCTATCGGTTCTTCTGAAAACCATAAATCGGTATTGGAGAATCCGGATTCTATCTCTAAACTTGTACTTCGTAAAGGTCTGGACGCAGGAACTGCTTTCGAGATTCTGTCTATTGATATTGCGGACATCGACATAGGTAAGAACATCGGTGCGGCTCTGCAAATCGATCAGGCTAATGCAGATAAGAATATTGCACAGGCAAAAGCTGAAGAGCGCCGTGCTATGGCAGTAGCTTCCGAACAGGAAATGAAAGCAAAAGCACAGGAAGCTCGTGCCAAAGTGATCGAAGCAGAAGCTGAAGTTCCTAAAGCAATGGCTGAAGCTTTCCGCAGTGGAAACTTAGGCATCATGGATTATTATCGCATGAAGAATATCGAAGCTGATACTTCCATGCGTGAGAATATCGCCAAGCCGACAACAGGCAATGCTGGCAATCAGCCATTGAGCAAATAATCGTTCACAAACGCTGGAATCCGATTTCATTTCAGTCGCAAGACGTTCTCTCCTTTTCTATGGAAAAAGAAAGAGACTTCTTCTGAACTTAAATCCGGTTCCGGCGTTTCTATTTATAGATACAATCCTATTATAAAACTAAAACCTTTCAATGACATGAAAAAGTACTTTCCATCCTCTGAATTGATAATCAATGAAGACGGTTCAGTATTCCATCTTCACGTAAAACCCGAATGGTTGGCAGATAAAGTAATCCTGGTAGGTGACCCCGGACGTGTAGCACTCGTAGCTTCTCATTTCGAAAACAAAGAATGTGAAGTGGAAAGCCGCGAATTCAAAACCATCACGGGTACTTATAAAGGTAAACGGATTACGGTAGTCTCTACAGGAATCGGTTGCGATAACATCGACATCGTAATGAATGAATTAGATGCACTCGCCAATATCGACTTTGTCACCCGCGAAGAAAAGGATCAGTTCCGCCAACTGGAATTAGTGCGTATCGGCACATGTGGCGGTCTGCAACCCAATACGCCTGTCGGAACTTTTGTATGTTCGCAAAAGTCCATCGGTTTCGACGGGTTACTGAATTTCTATGCCGGACGTAATGCCGTATGCGATTTGCCTTTCGAACGTGCTTTCCTCAATCACATGGGTTGGTCGGGAAATATGTGCGCTCCTGCTCCTTACGTCATTGATGCCAGTGAAGAATTGATCGACCGGATCGCCAAAGATGACATGGTACGTGGAGTGACAATCGCTGCCGGAGGTTTCTTCGGTCCTCAAGGACGTGAACTTCGTATCCCGTTAGCAGACCCAAAACAGAATGATAAGATTGAAGCGTTCGAATATAAAGGTTACAAAATTACCAACTTCGAAATGGAAAGTTCGGCTCTGGCAGGACTTAGCCGGTTGATGGGACACAAGGCAATGACCGTCTGCATGGTGATAGCCAACCGACTTATCAAAGAGGCCAACACCGGATATAAGAATACAATCGATACGCTAATTAAGACAGTACTTGACAGGATATAAATCTATATTCAGGAGAGTTAAATTGTAATCGAAAGAATAAAATTGCAATTAAAAGAATGTATAATGGCTTGAATCTTTCACTGATAATATGTGTGGATTCAAGCCATTGTTTTTTTATTAATAACCAATCGTAAATCTCTCCTGGTGGTGTTTCGGATATTCCAGTTCATCAATCATGGCGGCGGCATAATCTTCAACAGAGATATGGCTGTTTCCTACAATATCTACAATCATATCATCTTTTCCCAACCGATAACGTCCTGTACGTACTCCCGGACGCATATCCGCTGCCGGAGAGAAAAACACCCAGTCTATTTCCTTTTCTTTCTTTAAAAAGTTCAGATAGAACTCTCCTAGAGCTTTCACTCCCGGCAATATATTTTCGGGTACTTCACCGGAATCCATCAGACGCAAGCCCGGAGCGATAAACAAAGAACCGGCACCGCCTACCATCAAAAAGCGATTAACACCCGCTTTCTTCACTCCATCAATAATGGTCAGATAAACTTTGATTGTTTCATCGTATATATCAGGATTATTCCATCCCGGATTGAATGCACTAATAACAGCATCTGCACCTTTACAAACGGCAACCACTTCATCAAGCGCGGAGACATCGGCTTTCACCACTTTCAGATTTTCATTCTCTATCTTTATCTTTTCCGGATGACGAACCACTGCCGTAACCTCGAAACCACGATTCAATGCTTCATTCAGAAGGGCAGAGCCCACAAAGCCGCTTGCCCCGATAAGGACTATCTTTTTCACTTTCTCCATATTCTAATATATTATAATGTTACTACTATATAATAAATAACACTACAACATTCAGAATGTTAGTTCTCTTTTAGAAAATTAATTATCCGATATAAGATTCTATTGTCTCTTTCAACCTTTCCAAAGAATAGGGCTTTGAGATAACAGCATTGCATCCTGCCTGAATAGCCTGTTGCTGTTCAGTATAGAAAGCATACGCGGTCACTGCAATAATAGGCACAGTCAGAGAAATAGTACGGATCTTTTCAGTGGCTTGAATACCGTCCATGATCGGCATACGAATATCCATCAGAATCAAATCCGGCTTTTCGCGGATAAAACTATTGATGGCTTCCTGTCCGTTGCGTACCCATGAAATAATATATTCCTTATTCAAAAGAATATTAAGTTGGACAAAGTTCGACTCAATGTCTTCTACCACCAATATCTTTTTACGTTTATCCTCATCGACGTTCTTCTTATGTGAGAGGCTTCTTTCAGCAACTTCTTTCGGTACTTCCTGATAAGGCAAATAGAGTGCAAACGTACTCCCCTGCCCCAATTCTGAAGTTACCTCGATACGGCCACCCAGTCGTTCTACAATGCTTTTACAAATTGAAAGCCCTAATCCGGTGCCCTGCACAAAGTCATTCAGTTTCTCAAAACGGGTGAAAATTTGAGGGAGTTTCTCTTTGGATATACCACAACCCGTATCGCTGACATACAGTTTCAGCCAAGATCCTTCATATTTCAAGCCTAAAGTTATACTTCCCTTTTCCGTATTTTTAATCGCGTTCGACAAGAAATTGAACAATACCTGCATCACACGGTTACGATCAGTAGAAGTCCAGTATTCTCCTTCGGGACGAATCACTTTCAATTCTACATTCGACTTCATCTTCAGCTGGTGCACTTTTTCCACTTCTTCCACTAGTCCTGCGATCTCAACCTGCTGGAAATGCATTTCCGATTTGCCGGATTCAATACGGGAAAGGTCTAAAATATCATTAATCAACTGCAGTAACAGGTTGCTATTTCTCTGAATAATTTCCAGATACTCCATTTTCTCTTCTTCACTTTCTGTCACTGCGATAATCTCCGAAAAACCGACAATAGCATTCAACGGAGTACGAATTTCATGGCTCATATTAGCTAAAAAGACCGACTTCATTTTATCAGCATCTTCCGCACGACGTTTAGCTTCGATCAATTCCTGCGAACGCTGAATCCGGTCTCCGATGTCATGTATCAACGCAAGTACCCTGTTTCCTTCAAAGGGGGCGATACGTGCCTGAAAATAATGCAGACTTCCATCCACTTCAAGCGGATATTCTATTTCCTTCAACTTACCATCACGCAAACATTCCCGAATGTTACAAATAAACAAGTCGCTAACCTCCGGTGAATAAATAGATCGTCCATCTGCTCCGCGTAGCACTTCCACAGGGTGAAGCAATATCGTTCCCGGTGCCATCAGGACATCGGTAATAAAGAAATTATCATCAAAAATAAAAATGAATTCCGGCAATGCTTCAATTATTTTGCGATTATACTCTTCCAGATATTTGATATGTTGCTCCTTTTCGCATTGTGAAGTGACGTTCACCGTATATGCCAGCAGTTTACCCGGATGACTTTTGCAACTCTCTTTGTAAGACAGAAAATGATCTTCCAGCCAAATCACTTTCCCTTGTTCGCCCATACAACGAACTCTTATTTGTGAGGTTTTAGAGTCTGATGAAAGCATTTCTGCAAAGGCTTGTTTATAGGATTCGGCATCTTCCGGATGAATAAACCGATAGAAATCATCGATGTCCTCAAAAATGATTCCGGTATCCTTCAATCCGAGTGTAGAAAAATAATCGTCTGAAAAGGAGCATTTGCCCGTAATGATATCATACTCCCACAAAGCTATTTGATGAGCTGCAAGTACAGAAAGTATTTCCTGATAATTTTCCCGTATGAGTTCGCTTTTCTCATTCGGAGAATATAAATTGATCGCTGGTTCCATAGCATTATTGTTTTATTTTGTTTGGTGTACCACTGCACGGCAGCAAATATAAACAAATAAAGCACAAGTTGTGCTCAATTTTCTATTTTTTACTTAGAAACAATTATCTTTGCTCATCCAAAAAGAAAAAACAATGAATCAAGATACAATCTGCGCTATCGCTACCGCCCAGGGCGGTGCTATCGGAAGCATCCGCGTTTCCGGACCGGAAGCTATTTCTATCACCGGCAGCATATTCAAGCCCGCCAAGACTGGCAAATTATTGAGTGAGCAAAAACCATATACTTTGACATTCGGACGTATTTATGACGGAGACGAGATTATTGACGAAGTGCTCGTCAGTCTTTTCCGTGCTCCTCATTCATACACGGGAGAAGACAGTACGGAAATCACGTGTCACGGTTCTTCTTACATTCTTCAACAGGTGATGCAGTTGCTTATCAAAAACGGTTGCCGCATGGCCCAACCGGGAGAGTATACGCAACGCGCTTTCCTTAACGGAAAGATGGATTTAAGTCAGGCAGAGGCTGTGGCGGACTTGATCGCGTCTTCATCTGCTGCCACTCACCGATTGGCAATGAGCCAGATGCGGGGTGGATTCAGTAAAGAGCTGACAGATCTACGCAACAAGTTGTTGAATTTCACTTCCATGATTGAATTGGAGTTGGATTTCAGCGAAGAGGATGTGGAATTTGCCGATCGTTCGGCATTAAGGAAACTGGCAGATGAAATTGAACAGGTCATTTCGCGGTTGGCTCATTCATTTAGTGTCGGCAACGCCATTAAGAATGGTGTTCCCGTAGCTATCATCGGTGAAACAAATGCCGGAAAATCGACTTTACTGAATGTATTATTGAATGAGGATAAAGCCATTGTCAGTGATATTCACGGGACAACACGTGATGTAATCGAAGATACTGTCAATATCGGAGGAATCACTTTTCGGTTCATTGATACCGCCGGAATCCGGGAAACCAATGACACGATTGAAAGTTTGGGTATTGAACGTACTTTTCAGAAGTTGGATCAGGCGGAGATTGTTCTTTGGATGGTAGATGCTGTGAATGCCGCCTCTCAAATTGAACAGTTATCGGAGAAGATAATTCCACGTTGCGAAGGAAAACATTTGATTGTTGTATTCAATAAGGCTGATTTGATTGAAGGTAAACAGAAAGAGGATTTATTATCTTTATTAAAAGACTTCCCCAAAGAATCTACGGGATCTATCTTCATCTCGGCCAAACAACGGGAGAATACAAGTGAGTTACAAAAAATGCTTATTGATGCAGCACACTTGCCTACAGTGACACAGAATGATATTATTGTAACAAATGTAAGGCATTACGAAGCTTTGAACAAAGCTTTGGAAGCTATTCATAGAGTACAAAACGGACTTGATTCGCAGATTTCCGGGGATTTCCTGTCACAAGACATACGAGAGTGTATCTTCTTCATTTCGGACATAGCGGGTGAGGTTACGAATGATATGGTACTTCAAAATATCTTTCAACATTTTTGCATCGGTAAGTAATTGATTATAAGTAACTTATACTATTTTGTTGTAACTATTAATAACCTCCTCATTTTGAGGGGGTTATCTTTTTAACACTTACCAGTTGATATTTGTTGGTATCAATTATTCCATATACTTTTGGCTCAAATTTCATTCCTGCCCCTCAAAAACGAGCAACAGTTGATACAAATTTGTAAGAGATGATACAACGTGAGACGCTGTGAGAATCACAACTCTACGCCACTCGTCTATTATGGGTACAATCGTGAGACGCTGTGAGACGCTATGAGACGCTATGAGACAAAAGTGTAGACTTAAATAGATACCTCATATGAACATCATCAAGCATTGTAAGTGTTGTGGAGTTCAGTTCGTTGCGCACAGAATGGCAACGCTGTACTGTTCCAAAGCATGCAACGCAAAGGCAACAAGAGTTCGTAAAAAAAAGAACCTTGAGAAAGAGTATCAGGAGTTCCAAGATGACATAGAACTGTCACAGGAGACAACTGCTGCTCCTGCCGAATTTCTAAGCCCTGCTCAAGCAGCAATACTGCTTGGGGTTAGTCGTGCTACCGTATATAGGTATGCACTTGCCGGGACTATCAAAGCTGTTCAATTTAGAGGTTTGACTATTATTAGAAAGTCTGATATCGAGAAGGCTTTTGACAATGCTCCTGATTATAAGAAACGTCCATCGTTTAGCAAGAAGAAAGAAGATTCAGAATACTACACTACCAGTGAAATCTCAGAGAAATATCATATTAGGCGCAAGGCTATTTTAGCTCGTTGTGAACGTTTCAACATTCCTAAGGTCTATGAAGGACGTAATACCTTCTTTAAGAAAGCTTACGTTGATGCTCATTTTGCTGAGTTGATTGAAGCAATCGACTTGGCCAACTATTACACCACCCAGCAGATCATGGAGAAATTCAATATGTCGAAGTCCAATGTCCTTACCTTCGTCTATAGGAATAACATCCCTCGCATTAATCGTGGGAAATTGGTTTATTACTCTAAAGTCCATATCGACAATTATAAGCGAAAAGGTGAAGATGTAGATGCTAACTGGTACAGTTACGATGAAATAAAAGAAATGTACGGTCTCAGCATGGACCAAATAAGTTATCATATACGTCATGAGAATATAAAGACGGAGAAGCGTGGAAAGTTCACCATGATATTCAGATCTGAGTTTGATGAGATTGTAATCAAAGGAAAGTTCGCAAACGTAGAACGAGACCCTGAGACAGGAAGGTTCAATTTTGAGAACAAGCCAAAACTTATCCCCCGAACCAAAACTGATAAAGCCAAAGTTCCAGATACACCTGATGGGTATTTCTCAACAGAAGACATAAGTAAGAAATACTCCATAAACGTCAGACATGTGCAGAAAATAACCAGAGAAGCAAGAATCCCCAAAATATCATTGGGAGGATTCAACTTCTTTGAGATACCCAGTGCCCTTGCTCTTTTTGGGGCTACACAGCTTCAAGATGGAGTAAAAGAATGGATTACTCCAGAGGAAATGGAAAAACAATATGACATGACCCCGGTAGCCCGGCGTTCATTCACCCATCGACACAACATACCTTCAAAAGTAGAGTTCGGTAAGATATTCTATTCAAAGACGCACATAGACAAGGTGAAGCATTTGGACTTCAAAGGTAAGGAGAACTACTATTCAGTTCAAGAAGTAATGGATAAATACGGTTTGAGCAAAGATATGGTATTCTACTACTCTAACAAGAAGAAAGTTACAAAAGCGAGATGTGGTCTGCAAGTATATCTGCTAAAATCAGAAATAGACCAATTTATGGTTGAAAGAGCCACTAAAGACGAAATGCCACCACTTAATGAGACTTAATCGTAAAATGATTTCCTTGCGTGATAGTCAGTATAGTATCATTTCGGACTTTTGCACCCTAAATTAATAATTCATAAACAAAATATTATGCAGTATTGTAAGACAGTAACACTAAGACAACGACCGAGGCGCAACGGCACGCTATCTCTGTTCCTTGAGTTTTATCCGGGATACAGAGACCCAAAGACGATGGAATTGATTCGTCGTCGTTCGTTAGGCATTTATATTTATGCCGAACCTAAAGACCAGCTCCAAAAAGACTACAATGCCATTATGTTGGAAAAGGCCGAAGCTATCAGATGCAATATCTTTACTGAGATTATAAATGAAAAATATAATTTCTTTAGTAAAGGTCGTACTAAAGAAAGCTTCTTAGATTACTTTGATGATTTATCAAAGACAAAGCACGCTAAATGGCTTTCGTCATATAAGCACTTCGAGAAGTTTTCTCATGGCAAATGTAGTTTTGATGAATTAAGTGTTGAATTCTGCCGAAAATTCATGGAATACCTCATGGATGCGAAAAGCTTATCTACAGGCAAACCACTTAATCGCAATTCTGCTGCCGATTACTGGATAATCTTCAGGAACGCACTCAATCTTGCTTATAGAGATAGACGCATCAATGAAAAGATTGTCGATTTCTTGGACTATATAAAGTGGGTTCCAACAGTAAAGGAAAGTTTGACAATTGAAGAAGTGCGAAGTCTTTATCACACACCATGCCCCATCCCCATAATGAAGAAAGCCGTTATTTTCTCTTGTCTTACAGGATTAAGGCGAAGCGATATCATCAATCTAAGATGGGAGAATGTTAGAAAATACGCTGATGGTGGCAGATACATACAATTCATCTGTCAGAAAACGAATGTACAAACCACGGTACCTATAAGTGATGAAGCTTATCAGTTAATTCTACCTGAAACAAATTATAGAGTATTTGAGGGGTTCACTAAAGAAATGAGTAACAAAGATATGCGAGTATGGTTAAAGGAATCAGGTATTACTAAGCACATTACTTTTCACTGTTTCCGCCATACCTATGCTTCATTACAGATGGAGTTAGGTACAGATATTTATACTGTGCAACATTTGCTGGCACATAAGAACGTTTCAACTACCCAGATATATGTAGCCCATGCATCTCCAAAAACAAGAGAGGCAGCCAATAAAATACGTTTGAATTCAGATGAAGATAATGAAAAAGAGTAATTACCACCCTTACTGATACTTGCATTTAAGTTAATCCTGTATCACCTAAATCAGCATTAAATCATTGTAGACTGTAAGTACTAAATAAAATTTTCAATTAGTACTTACAGTTCTTAATGCTTAGAGATTAAAACAATGTGATATAACGAAAGAGACTCTCATCATTCCTCTTTATATATTATTCGAAATCCATTTTTATTGCACTTATTACAAAAAGCCTATGAAGTTACAGACTTTTTGCCGTGAAGCCATGGAATGTTTTCACTCAAAACTACAAAAAAACCCTCATTTCCGCTCTTATCCGACAAAATTACCCCAATATACAATTCTTATCCGACAAAAATACCTACCTTTGCATTGAAAATTTACAGATAAAAGAAAATTATGGCAAAAAATAAAAGTTTGGCTAATGTGATGGAGATTGTTATGGCAACATCTGATAAGTCCTTGTCTCAACAAAGAACATCGATGATAAAGAAAGGTCTTCTTCGAAAGATAGCTCCTAAGATTTATACAACAAATCTTGAAGATGAGCCTGATGTAATCATCCGTAGAAATGTCTTTTATATAATTGGGCAACTCTATCCTCAAGCTGTAATTAGTCATCGTTCTGCTTATGAACTCAAACCAACTGCTGATGGTGATATTTATCTGACCTATTCCTATTCAAAAAATATATCATTGCCAGGATTGAAAATTCACCTAATGGAAGGTCCAAAAGGAACAGAACATGATATGCCATTCATTGAGAATCTGTATATATCAAGTTTAGAAAGACGTACTTTGGAAAATCTTCAAAAAGGACGTGCGAGAGGAAATTCATCAAAATGTCTCCCTCGAACGAGCATTGAGGAGTTTCTTGAACGTATGCTTCAAGTTAATGGCGAAAGCGGTCTAAATGCTTTTCGAGATAAAGCTAGAGTTGTATCTAAGGAGCTAAAAATGGAGGAAGAGTTTGAAATACTGAATCAAATTATTGGTGCAATACTTTCAACAAAACCTTCTAAAATACTCACATCTGCAAGTGCTCAAGCTAGAGCACAGGGGGAACCTTACGACAGTGAACGTGTTAGATTATTTGGAGTTCTATTCGAAGCCTTACACAATACCCCTCTGCCATTAATTGATGAACCGAATGTTGAAAATGCAGCTTTCAGAAATTTCGCTTTCTTTGAGAGTTACTTTTCCAATTATATAGAAGGAACGGAATTTGAAATAGAAGAAGCTCGCACAATTATTGAGACCGGACAAGCTTTGCCCGCTCGTAATGCCGACTCTCATGATGTTTTAGGTACTTTTCAATTAGTAGCGAGTCGTCGTGAAATGAGACGGACTCCTTCTTCGAGTGAAGAATTGATAGAGTTGTTACAAGACCGACATCGAATATTAATGGCTGCTCGTCCAGATAGGAATCCCGGTATGTTCAAGATGCAAAATAATCATGCCGGTGACACGCATTTCGTGGATTGTACTTTGGTGAGGGGAACGCTTCGAAAGGGTTATGAGTTTTATCAGGCTATTGAACATCCATTCGCAAAAGCACTTTTTATGATGTTTATGATAAGTGAAGTACATCCATTTAATGATGGAAATGGTCGTATTTCAAGAATCATGATGAATTCAGAACTTGTAGCAGCTGACCAATCGAAGATTATCATACCGACTGTTTTTCGAGATGACTATCTCAATGCATTACGTAGACTAACACGAAAAGGAGATCCGTCCGTTGTAATTAGAGCATTATCAAGAGTGAGACAATTCAGCGCAAATATTACCGGCGATGATTTTGAGATTTCTCGTAAATATCTTGAGAGCTGCAATGCATTTAAGGATGGCGATGGCTACATTTTAAGATTTTAATTCAACCAGCTAATATGAAGCGGAACCAGGAAATTCTTGGTTCCGCTTTCCTTATCCTACAAAATTGGACACAAATACCATTCTTAACCTACAAATTTACCCATATTGGCTTCGAAAAGAAAATTTAACCGACTTTTTTCCCTTGTTGAAAAGTAGATTGCATGGTAGTAATCTGAACCATTGACATTCATTCCATTGCCGATGTACAGTATCATTTGTTCAAAATACGAATATGGTTAAAGGAATCTGGTATTACTAAGCACATTACTTTTCATTTTTCCCGCCATACCTATGCTTCATTACAGATGGAGTTAGGTGCAGATATTTATACTGTGCAACACTTGCTGGCACATAAGAATGTTTCAACCATACAGATATATGTAGCCCATGCATCTCCAAAAACAAGAGAAGCAGCCAATAAAATACGTTTGAGTTCAGACGAAGATAATGAAAAAGAGTAATTATCATCCTTACTGATACTTACATATAAGTTAATCATGTATCAGCTAAATCAGCATTAAATCATTGTAGACCTTTGCATCAGTAATTCATAATAATTATATAAATGACAACAGAACAAATATCATTCAATGACCTTCCAAAGGCAGTAAAACAAGTAATGGATATGATTTCAGACTTGCAACTTAGTGTAAGTGGATTACATGATGAAATCAAGAAAGGAAATTCTAGTTCTTCAGATCATACTCCAATGAATATTGATGAAGCTTGTGAATTCATGAAAATGAAGAAAACCACCATGTACTATCATCTCCAGCATCGTTCCATTCCTGCTACTCGAAAAGGCAAAAGCTACATCCTATTCAAAGATGAACTGATAAAATGGGCAGAATCAGGACGTACCAATAAAGTCATATTGACACCAGATGAAATAAATGAGACATTAAGTAAACGTGCCGGTAAAAAGACATCTATGAGATAAAGCACTTACTTATCTTCTAATAACTGCGTTAAAATATGTTTAGCAACACATTGTGGAATAACTATAGGATGCGTAATCTTGAGTAAACAAGTGTCAAACAACTGAAAGCACGAAGAAAAAAGTGAAAGAAAAATTGAGCAAAAAACAGTAAAAACCAGTTCCGTAAAGATAGTTAAGACATTGTGTATCAGTATGTGTAACTCTCACTAATTTGAAATTTTCTCTCTAACTTTGTCGCCATAAATTAATAATTAAAGGTATTTATGACAAACAAGTTCAGAGAGAAATTCTTTTTTTCTATCCTAACAAGCATTGCCACTATGTTAGTGATTTTCTTGTTACCACTCGTATTTGGAGATAGCCATATTTCAAATTGGTATTTTGAGAAGGTGTCTTCAGTGTTGATAACATATAAGATTGAATTACTCTATCTGCAACTATCAATCTTAACAGGACTATGCATCTATGTATATAGAAAACGAAAGATAAAAGGTTTACTTTCGGAACAACCATCACATCATACATTGAATTATCAGAGAGTTCTTTTGGCTCGTCAAATAGAGCATGAACAAATCATGAAGCAGACAAAAATCGCAGTAGAACAGTACGTCCAAGAAACAATGTGCGAATACATTCAAGAAGATGAAATGCGCAAACTTCTCATCAACATCGAACAGTGGAATGACTTTAAAGGCAGCACCCTTCTCCCTATCATCTTAAATGGTAGGCTTACCACTATTGATTTGCGTCATTTCGTTTGGAATATAGGGAAACGCCTTGGTTGGAATGGAAACAAGTGCGCTACATTCATCAAGGTAAGCTTCCCTATAGAATTAAAAGATTTGGAGATTGAAACGATAAGAAGGAATCTTCGTCAAAAAGGAAATTGCATAATAGAGCTTGACATACCAGAACCAGGAAATTATAGTTTTCACAACAGAAATAAAGATATACTTCAAAAATAGTATTATTTCAGACTGTATTTAAAACAAACACCGATATAAAACAATAAGGAATAAAATAAGACCGTTTTTAACAATGCAGAAAGACTGCATAATTAACAAATAACTTTGTTCCAATTTGCGTATTTTGTACATTAAATAGAAACCCAGTGAATCGTGCATATATGTCCATCTTGAAATCCTAATAAGACTCATCTTGGACATTTTTTATGTTTAATAATTTATAAATAACAAAAAGTATGAACCGAAACAAATTCAAATTCGGTCTCTCTCTTTTTGTTCTCCGTAAATGGAAAACGGACTAAGGGGCATGAGACATTTGTGTCAAAAGATGAATTGTGGATTCTTTTCAGAGAAGCCCACAGCATTTATCACCGAGAAGTCTTAAACAGCAACAAATTGTATGTCCGATTTGTAAGAGACTTTATTAGTTACAGTGTACCTATCGACAGCTCCGATATTAAAGATTGGAGAATACATTCACAGAATCTTTCAGCTGTATATGAATTACTGACTGAAAGATTAGACCTGGTACATCTGTATTTAGACAATGAGGAATTCACAAAAGAATGTTATAAAAACATGATGTTGGCATTCAACACTACAATGCCAAAAGAGTATGGTCGTCCAATGCCGCTTGGCTCTTTCTCGGATGAGCAAATATGCATGATAACAGCATTTGTCAATGAGAAGAAACTCTTCAAGCAGTCTGTAAAGCCGGCTCAAATGATAAACTTTTTCAATGCAGATCTGAAAAATCCATTACAGCCTTGCCATAACGGAGAGATTGCTATGTTCTTATCCAGTCTGCGTGAGGAACAATATCTTGTATATGAATGGCAAAAGGTGATTGCAGATAATCAGTTGTTATTATCATCGAAGACAGGGAAACTATCAACAAGAGATCAAATCAAAAATGCGCTTTCTGATTTCCGTCAAACCCACAAATTTCCATATCCTCCATTTGTTTCATTCGTCAAAGAAATGAAAGAAAAGACAGAAAAAGAAGAGTAACCAAGCAAATGAAGAGTATTATCCCTTACATCTAACCTTACCTTTTTAGATGTAAGGGGCACTCTTTCTTTGGTTCAAAAGCCCGGCTGTAATTTTGCAGTCGAATCAATTCAGATCCGGTGGTTAGGCCACCAATGGTATAACAAAAAACAAAGAATCAATATGGCCAGAATAAACCAAAAGATACTCTGCAAACGTATGGAGGAACTTGAGCTGAAGCTCAATAGTGTGAATCCTATTGAAGCTGATGAGATTAAGAAACGCCTGTCGAAGATTGAAAGTATGCTTTATGCCTGTAAAGATATGCTTACCTCCCAAGAAGCCGCTGACTATACAGGTTTGTCTCTTTCTCAACTTTACAAAATGACAAGTAGTATGGCTATCCCTTATTACAAGCCAAGAGGTAAGATGGTGTATTTTGATAAAAAGGAGCTTGACAATTGGATGAGACAAAATCCGCAGTTGATAATCCAAACAATAAGAGTTCATGCAGAAAGATAAAAAAAACTTGAAGACAATTAGAAAAGGAAGTGTAGATGGTTATATGCTCACTGACGCTCAACTCCAAAAATTGATAGAGCAGTCGACGGTAACGGTAAGACCATCTAAGTTGAAGAGCGACCAATCTAATAATAAACACGAATATGGCAAAAAGAGCAAGGACAAGAAATAATAGCCCTGTCAATAAAGCCCCAAGTGTAGAATTGAAAATGCTCAAGAGTGAATTCTCAGACGCACAACTGGAGCACTATCTGAATAAAGGTACTATTGATTCATTAGAAGAGATAGATACACCACCTCAGATTTTGTGGGTAGAAGACTGTACCATTGCGACCTTTGGAAATTTCAGTGCATCCACAGGTAAGGCAAAGAGCAAGAAAACTTTCAATATATCAGCCATGGTTGCCGCAGCACTGATTAATGGAAAGGTGTTGAACTATCGAGCTAGTCTCCCTGAAGGCAAAAGGAAAATTCTGTATTTCGATACAGAACAAAGTCGATATCACTGCCAAAACGTACTGAACCGTATACTTAAACTAGCAGGTTTGAAAAAAGGAGAAGAAGTTGATCTGTTGACTTTCGTAGAGTTAAGAGAATACACTCCTACGCTACGTATCAGTTTGATAGACTATGCTCTTCGAAAAAGTAGTGGTTATGGACTAGTCATTATAGATGGTTTGAGGGATTTAGTGTATGACATCAATAATGCGAAGGAATCCACAGACGTTATGACATTGCTGATGTCCTGGACAAGTGCATATTGCCTGCACATCCATTGTGTCTTGCATCAAAATAAAAATGACACCAATACTCGTGGACATATCGGTACTGAATTGGAGAACAAGGCAGAGACTGTTCTAGTTATCAGTAAAGACAAAGAGAACACAGGTATCAGTTTAGTCAGTGCCGGACAAATGAGAGACAAGGAATTTGCATCCTTTGCTTTTCGCATTGATGATAACGCACTGCCTGTATTGGAAGAATCATATCACGTCACGGTTGTTAAGACTAAAGATGTACCTCTTACCGCTTTACCTGAAGCCTTGCACAAAGAAGTCTTGAATGAATTGTTCAACACAAAGAAACCTGTTAAATACAAGGAGCTGATTGACGATTTGGGTGACTTCTATGCACGCAAAGGTTATAAGAAGGGCATCAATGCAATTAAAGAGTTACTTAAAAAATTATCGGCAAAAGACATTATCACTCACAATGAGACCGGGTATCATTACAACCCAGAAATCATCAAAGACGATAAGTAAGTTTAAAGAGTTTAGGTTTAGAGGGTATATATATTATAAACTAGACCTTAGCTGCAAAAATTGAATTATGACAATTGAAGAAATTAAAAGGATAAGTTTGCTGGACTTCATGTTTAGCATAGGATACAGCAAAATCAAGTCTTCCGGAAACAAATATTGGTTTTTGTCTCCATTACATAAGGAAACAAAGGCATCCTTCAAGGTTGATGTGAACACCAATCTGTGGTACGATTTTGGGTTAAACAAAGGCGGTAATATAATAAACCTTGTACAGTTACTTAATCCAGAACTGTCTATGCATAATATTTTGGAAAAGTTATCGCATGGTAATTATACTATCTCCAATGAAGTAGCAACGGTAAAGATTTCTAAAGCCCCAAATCCCGTAGAAGAGACTAATATTGATAGTTTAAGCGATTTGACGAATGTAAACCTACTCCAATATATTTATAGCCGGAACATCAATATGCTGGTGGCAAAGAACTATTGCAAGGAAGTTCATTATACGATTGGCAATGGAAAGAAATACTATGGACTTGCGTTTATAAATATGAGAGGCGGTATAGAGGTCAGGAACAAGTATTCCAAACGATGTATCGGTGGTAAAGACGTTTCCTTGATATTACGTAACATGTATCGCCAAACGCAAGTGTGTTGCGTATTTGAGGGCTTTTTCGATTTTCTGGCATTTGAAACAGCTCAATTAAATGCCGATTACAATCTGTGTCTGAAGTACCCCTGTGACAGCATTGTTCTGAATTCTGTAGCCAATGTAAATAAGGCTTTTGAAATACTTAATGACTATGATTATATCTTCTGCTATCTGGATAACGATGATGCTGGCAGAAACGCCACGCATGCCATTCGCATAAATTTAAAGAAAAATGTATATGATTGGTCAGACCGTTATAAAGAATACAATGATGTGAATGATTATCTAATGAGAAGGAAGAAGCCACTATGACAGATTCTGAATTGAAACAAATAGAAAAACTACTTCGGGAATTTAATGAGTTGAAGGTACGTTTATGCAAAGTTGAGCATAAGCTTGATATGAACAAACGCTATATGACCATTCAGGAAGTCAGTGAGTATACCGGTTATACAATTTCTACCATCTATCATTTGACAAGTAGTCGAAAGATTCGATATTTTAAACCCAATGGAAAAACTATTCTCATTATGCGCAAAGACTTGGAAAAATGGATAGAATCTTATCCAGTTGAAGCTTTGGAAGAGATTAAGGATAAGCCATTCATTCATAATCATCAATCAGAATAAAAACTTCTATGAACATAGAACAAGCAAAACTAATTCAAATCGAAGCCTTTCTTAAAAGATTAGGCTTTGAACCACTCAAGGCAGATGAACACAGCCTATGGTACTTATCTCCTTTTAGAAAGGAAGAAATACCTTCATTTGTCGTCCATGTATTTGAGAATGTTTGGTATGACCACGGAACAGAAAAAGGAGGCAACTTTCTTGAATTAGCCAAAGAACTTTTTCATTCTGATAATATTCCCTACGTTCTCAGTCAGATAGAGCTGAATTCTCCAGTAATTCCTGCATGTCAATACAATGTCGTTTCATTAACTACAGGTTTGGAAGAACCAATAACCTGTGTTGTCTTTCATGAATTAAAAGAGGCCAAGTTGTTGTCGTATTTTACCTCAAGGAAAATAGATTATCCGTTCGTGGCAGAGATATGCAAGCTTATTGAATTTGTCAGAAACAGACAAGAACGTCAAGCTGTCGTTTTCGCCAATATTCATGGAGGGTATGAACTACGAAGTCATCTATATTGTGGTCATGTACTGCCAATGGCGATATCTATACTAAGAGAAAATCATGAACGAGTATCTTCCTCATGTTGTGTATTTCTTGATTTTATTGACTATCTATCTTATAAAACATTGATAGCACAGAAGAAAGTCGAGATTTTAGCCGACGAACACTCTGATATCATTGTTCTAAATTCAATGATGCTACTAAGTAAAGCGTTTCCATATTTAGCCTCCTATCAATGCATATATTGTTATCTTTATAATCATTAGTGTCCACTAAAAATGTGGACGATTAAAAATTAAATAAATTTGGTTCAC
>OKSD01000110.1_pt1 | contig 83459 bp, 88 predicted proteins | sample 1601221 | NCBI WGS metagenome assembly OKSD01 (sample SAMEA3541550, study PRJEB24748) | human gut metagenome | biome: human gut; feature: human-associated habitat; material: faeces | place: China | collected 2012
GGCGGCGGTGATTTCTCGTTGGTGCAAGGCCCGGGCATAGAGATCAAGTCGGATATCAATAACATATATACGATCTCCCATAAGGATACCTCTTCGCAAGAAAGTATAAATAAAACGAAGAAGAAAGGTATCGCGTCCGTGCTGCTCGATGACTTCGGCCATGTCACGGGCTTGGATACTTGCGACATCCTTGATCTTGAGGACTTGGACAAGCGTTACCTCCGCAAGGATATAGACGATATGGCGGCAGGTAATATCCTGTTCAAGCAGAAGATCGGGTCGGAGATCTTCCTCGACGGCATGGACGGCAAGGGCTGGGAGATCAAGGCCGACGGTTCCGGTATCATGGAGGCGTTGAAGGTGCGTTCCGACATATACGCCGGTAACAAGATAGGATCCATATCGTTCGCCCCCGGCTTCACCGGCTGGGGCACGGAGATAGATATCCCCACGGCCACGGGAACCTTTGACAACATATTCGCTAGGAAGACCTTCACGGCCTACGAGATAGTGTATTCCCAGATATATGCATTGGGCGGCAACCAGATCGTGTCCGATATCAACAAGATCGGGAGGGTCGAGAGGCTGTCCGATCGCTGGAGATGCTACATGGACGACATGGACGGTCTCATGCTGATGAACCTCAGGGAAGGTGACGGAGTGAAGATACAGAGAAGGAACGGTATCACGTCCACTAAATATCTATTCGGTCGCTGTATCGGTATCTCATCCGACTATTTCGATGTGGCTTACCCGTTGATAGAGGGTACCGGCGAGCCAGAGGCGGGGGATTTCGCCATGCGTTGGGGTAACGACAGGGATACCACCAGACAGGGCCTTATCTATCTGACATCGGCGGATCAAGGAGCGCCGTTCATCGCCGTATATGACGGTATCACGGGCGTTTCCACGCAAGACACGCTGAAGGCCCAGCTAGGCAACCTCTCCATGATCCGCACCAAGAACGGTACGCAACTGAAGGGCTACGGGGCTTACCTTAACGGGATCTATATAGAGAACTCGTCCATATACCTCGATAACGGCATGACCGTGGAACAACAGTTCTCCGTGATGAACGGGGAGCTGAGGAGCGAGATCGAGGGGTTAAAGAACGACATGTCTCTGGAATCCGGGAATATACTTGTCAATTCCACGTTCGGGAAGGACACGAATTATTGGGTGGAGGCCAACGACATCCATCTCATCAACGTGAGCGGCAATCTCCTGTGGGTGGGCGGTTCTTTTTACTCGGACAAGAGGAAGGTTTCCGATATATATAGGGATGGCAGCAGGAACGTGCTTCGCATCAAGGACACGTATATATTCCAGCGTAACGATGTGATGAAAGTTCCTGAGTTGGAAGAGAGCGAGGATGGTCATACGTTCTCCTTTTCCTTGTTTTACAAGGTAGTTAGACGTGGTGTCTTGACGGTAGGTTTCCAAGGACAGGAACTGTACGAGTCCTTGACGCTGGAGCCGTCCGACGAGTACGTGAAACTGTCCAAGGTCGGCAAATGGGACGGTACCGGGGATTTCCGGATCGGATTCACCGGAGAGATATTGATCTACGGTGTGTCGTTGTTCAATGACAGGCTGGCCGATGCGGTGATAAAGCTTGAGACGCGGATCTTGCAGACGGAGGAATATATAAAGTTACTGGCCACTAAGGATTACGTGGACTCGGAGACCGGGGCGATATATACCAAGTATGACGCTGAGTTGTCGGTCATGGCCGATAAGATTGAGCAACGTGTAACCAAGACGGATTTCGATACGGAGACAGGAGCGATTAAATCGGAGCTAGAAGGAAAGATTACCGTAGAGGCTGGAAGGATAACGAGCTTGTCGACATCATTAGATAACACAAACAATTCGCTTACGCAAGTAGGCACGGAATTGGATGCTGTAAAAGGTAATCTGGAGCTATATGTCAAGAAAGATGGTGTGATAAGTTCAATCAATCTTTCAGATGAAGGCATATTGATTCAGGCTGACAGGATCAATCTTGTAGGGGCGGTGACATTCAATATGTTCAATACGGATGTCAAAAATACGATCAATAACGCTAGCAGTAATGCTAGTTCGGCTCTATCGAAAGCTAACGAAGCCTTGTCTGACGCTTCTAGCGCATGGAGTAAGGCTTCGTCTGCCGAATCGACTGCCAGTACAGCATATTCAAACGCTTCCAAGGCTATTCAAGACGCAGCTACGGCCATATCAAATGCCGCTAAAGCTGTAACTACAGCCGGATCAGCACAAGAAGCTGTTAACAGTCTTCCTGCATGGAGTAAGGAGGCTAGCATAATACAGGCCTTAACTTCTGCCACTGTGATAGTTAATGGATATATAAAGACATCCATGATCGACGTAGATAATCTGTACGCAACCAGTTTGGACGCAGTAAGGGGTACAATTGGAGGATTTACGATTAACAATAATCAGCTTTATGGAACAACGAATAATGAATATTACGGGAGTTATAAGATGTACATGGACTCAAGCAGATGTGAGATCGGGATATCTGATAGCAATGAGTCAACGTATAAACTGAGCGTAGGATATAATTATAGGACAACGAATGATGCGGGGACAGCGTCCTTGTTCATCAAAAAATCACTGGCGATAAGAACTATGGTCGAAGTCCCGAGAACCGCCATAAAAGTAGCGGTCACTAATGCGGACGATTCTAATATGGTAAAATTAGAATGTGAGTCTACCAGAAATGATAGCGGGTTCATGAATTTTTTGTATTGCGAGCATGGGATAAGAGAGATACAGCTTGGGACCAAGAAGTTCTCAAACGACTCGCCAGGAATATGGCGTACCGTTTTACGTATGGATCTTATGCCTTCGGTAACACAAGTAAACACTGAATCCACATCAGGGACTAGATATAATGTCAAATGGGATTCCGCTACGGGACTTTTATATATAGAATAATTATTAACAACTAAAATACAGTAAATCATGAAAGTAAATTTCAACAAACCCCTAAAGACCTTTAAGGGGGAAGACATGAAGGACGAGTTCGGAAAAGTTCAGATCATCAAGGATATCGTATGCGCTAGGCTTTACTCTTCCGGCGATGAGATGAACGAGGACGAGAAATATGAGTCCTACAAGCTAATGACAAGGATCAACGCCGCCGATGGCGATATGGACATTAGCGACAAGGAGTCCCTATTGATAAAGAAATGTTGTAACAAGACATTGACCGCCGGAGCTTTCGGTCAGATCTTTGAACTTTTAAACGTATGATACCATGGAGATAACGAGCGACACAAGGACGATAAACGGCTACTCGGAAGTAGCCGGTATCAAGATACAGTATTCCGCCTCGGTCAAGACCGATGAGCGGATAGACCGGATAACAGGCTCTTTTATCAGGGACGGGGTACGTGTGGGATCTCTGGTCTACGAGCGTAACGGGCAATTCTTCATGTCGGTGGACAAGCCCGGCGTGATAACGAGCAAGGAGGATGCGGTGGCCATCGCCACTCAATTCTTTAACGACACTTACGAGATGTTGAACAGTCAAGCGGTGGAGTAATATGGAAAGCATCATCCTATCATCGGGCACCGAGGTAACCCCCGAGGACATCCAGAAGATAGCGTCGGCGGTCAACGACCTCTTGCTGACGACATCGAAAGACCCGGGGCAGTACGAGGAGGCCAAGAGCCTGCAAGGTATATCGTCCTTGCCAGTGTTCAGGCAATCCGGATCGGCCTACGATCTCGTACGTGTGGCCATATCCTTGTTGAGGGGCGTTGACGGGAAACAGATCGTCTTGCAGGTCACCGCCGATTACATACAGTGGCGTTACGAGGACGGGATGTGGCAGAACCTCATACCGCTCGCCGACTTGAAGAGGCCGGCCACGGAAGCCGCCGCCGATGTGCGTGAGAGGATGGACGCTATCGTGAGCGAGGTGAACGCCTTGAAGACCCAGTTCGAGAACGACGTGAGGCACGCCTTGGAGAGGGCGGACGCGGCAACCGAGAAAGCGAACACGGCGGCTGAGAACGCCAAGTCGGTGTCTGACCACCCGGGCTATATCGGCGATGACTTCCATGTCTACACGTGGGATTACGCTACCGGGGCCTATATCAAGACGGACAGGATACTGAAACCGGAGGCGTTCACGATCTACAAGGTCTATAAGTCCGTCTCTGCGATGGAGTCCGACAAGGCGAACGTCCCGGAGGGTAAGTTCGTCATCATCAACACGGGCAGCGTGGAGGAGGAGGATACGGGCAAGCTATATCTGAGGACATCCACAGGATACGACTATATCGTGGATGTGTCCGGTATGCGTGGCTTCACGGGCAAGACCCCGCAATTCTCCATAGGCACCATAACGGCGGGCACGTATCCTTCCGTCTCATTGTCCGACGGTGGCACGGACGCATCCGGCAATCCCGTCTACAGGATGAACTTCGTGTTGCAGAGAGGCCCTAGGGGATTCTCACCCAAGATCACGATAGGCAAGGTGACGACAGGTCTCCCGGGAACTGTGGCCCAAGCCACGATAACCGAGAAGGGGGAGACCGAGGAGGGGATACCCTTGGCCGAGCTGGACCTTACCATCCCGCAAGGGCAGGACGGGGCGGTCGTTGGCGTATACAAGACAAGGGAGATCAACCATGTACCGGGAGCGGATGACGTGACCTACGAGGAGGGCGGTGAGACCAAGAGCTACCCAATAGGCGGGGAGGTCTATCTAAGGGAGTCGCCCGGTGACGTGACATTCTATAAGCTTCATGACATAGTGGAGGGTAAGGCCATATGGGAGGAGTCTTCCGGTGCCGCGTTGCCGGGGAACGTCTACTTGACCGGGGCGAATTACTACAATGAATCAGTAACAATAATCGATAAAGGGATATTATCATGAGCAAGAGAGGAGCTTACATATACCAACAGATAGAGCAGACCACGGCGGAGTGGACGGCTGACAGCACCATATACCCGCCGTCGCTATGGCTTTTCGAGCGATTAACCAACGGCAATTTAAACATGAAGTTCTCGGACGGTGTCCATACGTACGCCGATCTTCCGTTGATGATGCAGGACATCAAGGTGAGGATAAAGACTGACACGGATACGGAATACGTCTTGGAGATAACATCAGCGGAGGGAACCATAACCACGCCGAACCTGCGTGATCATTACGATGACACTGATATCCGTAACCTGATCACCGGTCTCAGGACGGACGTTGATAAGTTAAAGCCCATCGTCACCGCCACGCCTTCCAATGGCAAGATAACCATAACGCCAACCAAGGCGAAAGAGGACGATCCAGACGTATCCTTGACATTAGAGACCAAGGGAGACAAATCCGAGTCCCTCATGGCCGACGGCAAGTACCGTAAGCTTCCGGTGTACGGCAGGAACCTGTTGCTGGGGTCGGGGAAGGAGATCACTTCTACTAGTTATTGGGTTACCGATTGGTATACAGCGGAAAATATTCCAGTATCTAAACAAGTAACATTTACCATATGGGCGGATCTAGGAGTTGATGTTACTTCTGTCTGGTTATATAAAGCCGGAGGTTCGGTTTTTTTAGCCTCAATTGCTAGGGATAAGTTTGTTAATGGAAAAGCCTCTGTTTCGTTTACATGGGAATCTGGAGGGAATGCTGAAAATGTATTAAAGTTGTATCAAAAATCGCCAGACAATAACACAAAAGGAAATATAACTATACATAAAGTGAAGCTCGAGTACGGCGACCTCTCCACCGAGTGGACCCCGGCATGGGAGGACATCCCCGACATCGAGGAACGGTACGCCTACGGTGTCGAGTGGGACATGGCATCGTCAAGCCCGGACGGGAAGCGTGTGGGGAATATGCAACTGCATAGGGAGTTGCCGGTGCAGAGCGGGATGAGTGGAGTCGTGTTAGATAATAATGGGGGAATAAATAATTATCTTGGCGATACATGGAGTGATTTTAGCATTAATTTACCATCTTCTTCTCCTGAGAATTTTTCAGTCATGACAATGATACCTAGACATTGGTATAAATTTTACTTTAATGGAACCAAGTTTAGATGCATGATGTCTGCAATTCCATTACCGGGATACAAATATGTGGATTATTTTTTTATAAGTTCGTTTGAAGCTTCAATATATAGAAGCAAAGGTCTTCTTATGTCTCGTTTAGGTATTGATTCGACTTACGATGAATATCGTGGCGGCGACAACACAGCCGAATGGGACGGCACCTACCGTTCCTTGCTAGGTCGTCCCGTCACAAATCTCACCCGAGATCAATTCCGGCAAGCAGCAAGAAAACGTGGTAGCGGTTGGGAGATGTATACCTATAACGCCCATAAGATACTGTTCTGGCTATTCGCCGTCGAGTACGCCACTTTGGACAGCCAGAAGCCTTTCAACGCCCAGAAGGACGCTAACGGTTTCGCCCAAGGTGGTTTGGGAGCGGGACCTACTCAAATGACGGATTGGACGAATTTTAACAACGCCAATCCTCTTATCCCATGCGGCTATACCAACGAGTTTGGGAACGGATCCGGAGAGAAGGCGTATGTCGTGAAGAACGCCTCTGGCGGTACTCACGCCACGTTGATGGCTAACAGGTACCGTGGCATAGAGAACCCGTTCGGCCATATCTGGAAGTATACCGATGGGGCCAACATACAAGTCACCACGGGTGATTCCGGATTGTCTATCCTATGGACTACCGATGACCCGTCAAACTTCAGCGATACATCTTACACAGGCTATGACAAGAAAGGCAACATCTGCCGTACCAATGGTTATGCCAAGAAGATGTTACTTGGGGAAGATGGGGATATCGTGGCTACGGAGGTCGGCGGTAGCAGCTCTACCTACTGGTGCGACTACTACTACACCTATACGCAAGCCAATAGATTGCAGGTGGTGCTGGTTGGCGGTAGCGCGGACACCGGGTCGTTTGCGGGCCTCGCTCGCGTGAATACGAATCTTGCGCCTTCCGTTGCGTATCGTAACCTCGGGTCGCGCCTTTGCTTTTTCCCCGAATTTCGTAAAACGTCGGCGTAGCCACACGTATCACGTCGGAAATATTTTGTATAACAATTAAATAACAATATGAAATGGAAGAAAATAAGAATAAAGACGATGGCAGCTTATCGTTCTTGAACATACCAAGGGACAAGAACTCAAGGCATTTTAATTGCCCTGAGATCACACAGCAGAAGTTGACGAACCTCACGTTCTGGGTCGTTGATTATATGGAAGGCGTTTCCACCAAGTTTGGGAAGGATCGGGCGCTTGTGATGATCAAGAACAATATCGAGGACAAGGATAGTGATGCCAAGAAATTCTTTACGAATTCCCAAGAGATCAAGTACGTGCTTGGAAAGATAAAGGAGATGGACAAGTTCCCGAGGAAAGTGACGATGCGAGCCTCCGGGAACAGGTATTATCTCGAATGACGAAATAAGGGTCGATCATCCCTAGGTGGTGCTGGTTGGCGGTAACGCGGACAACAGGTCGAATGCGGGCCTCGCTAACGTGAATACGAATAATGCGCCTTCCGATGCGAATCGTAACATCGGGTCACGCCTATACTTTTAAGAACGGGGAAAGATATTTAGGGAACAAACAGGGATGGTGGCCTCGCCTCTTGGCGAAAAAAGTCTCCCCATATAAAGGGTGTTGGTAGGGAAACCGAAGACTCCCTATGATAAAAAGCAAAATTATGAAGAGAATAGGAAATTTATTTGATAAGATAGCGAATATGGATAACTTGATACTGGCAGACATCAAGGCCCGGAGAGGGAAGAAGGATTCCTACGGCATAAGGTTGTTCGACAAGGACAAAGAAGGTAATCTAAGCCGTTTGCTAAAGTCTCTGCTGGATGGCACGTTCAAGACTTCCAAGTACCGGACTGATACCATCTATGAGCCTAAAGAAAGGGTCATATTCAAGCTTCCTTATTATCCGGACAGGATATTGCATCATGCTATAATGAACGTCATGGAACCTGTATGGGTTTCCATATTCACTTCTGACACGACATCATGTATCAAGGGAAGAGGGATAACGGAGGCGTATAAAAGGACAAGACGGGCTTTGTCCGATCGTGAATCCGCCTATTGCCTCAAGGTTGATATCCGCAAATTCTATCCGTCAATAGACCATGAAGTGTTGAAAGGCATAGCTCGGAAGAAGATCAAGGACGATCGCTTGCTTATGTTGTTGGATGAGATCATCGATTCCGCTCCCGGCGTTCCGATCGGGAATTATCTTAGCCAATATCTTGCGAATCTTTATCTCGCCTATCTGGATCACGAGATAAAGGAGATTATAGATATAAAGCATTATATCAGATATGCGGATGACATGACTTTTTTCCATCATGATAAGTGTTTCTTGAGAAACGTATTGCTTCCGTGGCTTATCGATAGGTTGACCGTGTTGAAGTTGGAGCTGAAAGGGAATTACCAGATATTTAAGATCGCTGAGAGAAGATCGGATAAAAGCGGCCGTGGTATAGATTTCGTGGGGTTCGTTTTCTATAAGGAGCATATACGGATAAGGAAGAGGACTAAGCAAAATCTATGTCGTGCGGCGGCTAGATTGAATAAAGTCCCGAATATATCCTTAACGGAATACAAGGCCGGTCTAGCCGGTTGGCTGGGCTGGATATATGATAGCGATAGCAAGCATTTAGCTAAGAAAATTTTAAAACCAGAGTTTTATGAAGCGATCATGGAGCGACACAAGGCCGCCTAGCATAGAGAAGGACGGCGATGGTTCTTACCTATATCGGTGGGACGTGAGAGAGGAGACAAGGGAAACGGAAGGTATGGAGCCTGCGATTTCCTACAGTTATAACGAGGTCCGTGTATGGCCTACCTTATCAGCGAATAAGCTGCTTGAGGCCTGCATAAACGCCCTTTGGGACAAGGACGTGGAGCAAAAGAAACTGAACGACTACAACGCCGCCCAGTTAGGGATATTAGACTTGTCATACGTGGAGTCTTATAAGACGTTCCTTAACGAGAGGAAGGCGTTGAAAGACCGTGTGGACAGTGATTTCGCCGAGTGGGAGGCGGCGAGAGAGGAGGAGAGTATGGTGGTTGTTTAACTTATAAAAAAAGGATCGGAAGAATGGATTGGACGATGATATTAACCGCCGTATTAACCTTTGTTGGAGGAGGTGGTCTTGGAGCAGTGCTGATGTTTCCGCAAAAGAGGAAATCGGCCGAGTTGGAGAATGAGACGAAAGCGAGTGAGCAATGGAAGGAATTGTATATCAAAAGTCAGGAGGAAAAGAAAGGTTTGAGCAATCTTATAGATAAACTATACGACGATCAGGGACATTTTCGTGACGAGAATAACCGTCTTACAACCCAGATAGCGGTATACAAAGTACTTAAATGCAGAGATTTGAAATGTACCAATAGGAATCCTCCTATCGAGAACAATATAAATAGTGAGGATAAGGAGGATAAAGATTGCGATAAAGAAGGCTCCCCAGATCCAAAAGGATAGGGGAGCCGGATAAATTTTAGCTTCCCGCCTCTCACAAGGAAGGATAGCAAGGTTAACAAAGCGTCACAAATATACGAATAAAATCAAATAACAATGGCAGAGAAAAAATTACCGAGAGGGTTGCGAAACTGCAATCCCGGGAACATCCGGATCAACAGCGATCTCTTTCAAGGCGAAATTAGACCTAGCAAGGACAAATCATTTAAGCAGTTTGAAACGATGGCATACGGCTACCGGGCGGTGTTCCGAATCCTCTCGAACTACTATCGTAACTATAAGCTTGACACGATCCGCAAGATGATCAGTCGTTGGGCTCCTGAAAACGAGAATGATACAGATGCCTATATCAAGGCCGTATCTGGTTACGCCGGCATCCCGTCCGATGATCCGATCAACATCAATGATCGCGAGCAGATGATCCGGATTGTGTCTGGTATGAGCAAGGTGGAGAATGGGATAGAGGCCGATATGTCGGACGTTATCGCTGGATGGAACTTGCTATGAAACCTTGGCAAGTAATATTAATACTAGTGTGCTTGGTAGCCAGTTTCACGGCTGGCTACCATATCCGGGGTAATGTGGATGGCAAGCAAATACATAAGACCGACACGTTCGGCAAGGTGGATACGATACATGACAGCATTCCGTACCCGGTCTATGAGACATTGATACAGATGATCCCAGAGCCGTTCCCTGTCTACATTACGTTGGACGGTGACACGGTACATGAGCCGGTATATGTCCCGGTACCCATAACCAGCAAGGAGTACAAGACGGATGATTACCGGCTGTCGATATCCGGCTATAAGCCTAATCTTGATTACATCGATGTATATCGCAAGACTGAGTATATAACCAAGACGATAAATCCACGTAGATGGGGAATAGGGGTCATAGCCGGTTATGGGATCGGAAAGCATGGCTTGTCACCCTATGTCGGGATAGGCGGGGTCTATAGGATTTGGTGAGGCTTCCATGGCTCACGCCGGAGAAACCTCTGATAATAGAATGAATGCGTTATATGAATAACAAGGGCTGACGTTTCTTTGTTCATGGTTAATTTAATATTATTTTGATGGTGACTTCGTGAGAACGAACCGGAAAGGGAAGATAAAGAAAAAAGAATCTTCCCTAAATAATCGGATCGGAAGTTTGATTATTTTTCATGCCACGCACGACGGGAAGATTCTTATAAGTCTTTCTGCCGTGCATTTTTTGTGCCCGGCTTTGATAGTAAAACAAACCACGAAATAAAAAGTTTATGAATAAGGTGGAAATTTTTTACAAGAAAGTGATAGAGGCGGTATGCAAGGAGTGCGGGACCGATCCGGTAATGATGTTTAGCAACAACAAGGAGAGGAACGTTGACGCTCGGGGATTACTTATCGTCATATTGACAGAGAGAAAATTCAGTGAAAGTCTGATATCGGATCTTACAGGATTGACACAACAGGCTGTCAACAGGTTGAAGAATATCTATCCAGATCGTATCAATAGGAACTACTTCTTACGTAGGGTTCTAGGTTACGTAAAGGAAGAATTAGCTGGTTCGTTATAATATCTACAAAAAAACAGCTAAATTATATACAATATTTCTTTGAAATTATATATCTTTGCGTCAAACAAAAGTCACTGTTGCCGCAGTGACTGTTTGCCAACGATATACGTTTAAATAAATTTTAAATTATGAGTGCAAATATAGTAGAAAAGGACGACAAGCGAAGATCTATAACGAAAGAATTTGCTTATGGCGTGTTAAAAGATTGCATTGGAGGTATGTTTACCGCATATTTCAAGGCAATAGATAAATTTAATGTAGAGATAGACCAGACAATACCGGAAGCTCGTGTAAGGCTTTACTCTACATTGCTTAATGCTAAATTAGTAGAGAGTTTTATATTGACATTCCCTGATAATTGGACTAATGGCAAGTATGGGCGTGTGATATTCCGATGGGATGATGTTCAGATCATAATAAAGAAACTCAACGCCAAAGGAAAGCCGTCTTATATACCAACGTTGCTGTCAGATAAGATATTAAGTCAATATCAATCGGATTTGTTTGAAGGTGATGATTCCGCCAAGGCCGAACCTGTTCTTATTTTTGGATACACCAAGGACAAAATGGGACAACTCGTCGATCCTAGAATCGTATATTTCGACAATGATGTTAAATGGGAACTGACAAAGGATGATGTATTGATGAAGCCTGTAACTCATGATATCGTTGAGGATATAGAGGTTCTTATCAAGAAGAGAGGAGAAAGTAAATCTGAATAATAATAAATTGTATATCGTTGGCTATTAAAATATATCAATATTATGGATTATAGACAATTAACTATAGCGAGGGAATATAGGGGATTTACTCAATCCAAGCTCTCCGGTATGATAGAGGGATTGTCTCAATCTAATCTTTCTAAATACGAGAAGGGGCTAGGTACATTATCAGATGATCTTGTCCGTAAGATAATGGAGGTATTGGATTTCCCTATAGGATTTATGGATATATCCGTAGGTAATGATTACGAGAAGAGCTTTAGAAAAAAAGCGAGGCTTAAAGCCATGGATAAATGCCATATCGAGAGATTTGTGGATCTTTTATCTTACAGCGTTGATTATATGACCTCTGATTTGGAGATTCCGGACTATAATTTCCCGAACATAGACATAGAGAGTGGGGTAACTCCGGAGGAGATAGCCATGCATCTAAGGAATAAATTCAGGTTAGGAATAGAGCCAATTAATAACATCATAAATTTCTTGGAGAGAAACGGTGTCATAGTTTATGAGTGGGATTGTGAATATGATGATTTCGATGGGGTTTCTTTGATAACCAGAGGAGGCAATCACTTGATTGTTCTCAACAAGAACATGAGTAATGACCGTAAGAGAAGATCGATTGCTCATGAGCTGGGGCATACGATAATGCACAATGATCCAGATATGTTTATTGTATCATCAAGGGACAAGGAGGAGGAGGCTGATCGTTTCGCCTCGGAATTTTTAATGCCTAGGCGTGGCATAGAGTCCTCTTTGCGTGGTATCAAGTTCTCGGATTTACCCGTCCTTAAATCATACTGGAAAGTCTCCATGATGTCTATTGTCGTAAGAGCCAGAAGATTGAATTGTATAGATGACTCTAGGTATAAATATTTTGCGACGGAGATAAGTAGACGTGGATGGAGGCTCAAAGAGCCATATGACGTGCGTCTTGACGAGTCTGTGGTAGTAAGCAAGATGTATACGGCTATGTGTGATGGTTTGGGATATGATATGAAAACCTTGTCGGATGCGATGAATATCCCCTCTGATGTCACTTCCAGCATATTCCTGCCAAAAAGAAAAAATAGATTTTGGATTTCGGTTTAATAAATAATACCATATTACTAAAGCTCAAGCGTCCGTATAAGATATTATGCGGGCGCTTAAATTTTTACAGCAAACTCACAATGATCTAACAACAAGATATTTAATATACAATGGACTTCTCTGGATTTTTGTGGTGTCCGGGATAACCCGGATATGACCATAAAAAACTTCACATATGGAAGCAGAGAAAATCATTAAAGAGAAAGAGATCGTCCATGAGGATGAGCACAGGGATTACGCAAGCAAGGGCGTGGGTAACGCCGGCTTGACATTGGGTATCATTGGCACGGCTCTTGGAGCTTGGGCGGTGTCACGTAACCGTGGCGGCTTGTTCGGCGGTGGCTGGGGAGCCGGTATGCCGGAGAACGTTAACATCAACACGACCACAGGAGGCGGTGGTGGTTCCGGTGTAGGCGCTCCGACTGCGTTCATGGCTTGGGAAAAGGGCTGTGAGGAGGCTATAGCCTTGACTAATTCATTGTGGGGACTTCACGTTTCAAGCATGCAGGCCGATTACGACCATCGTAATACGGATGTAGCCGAGAAATTCCAGCTTTACCAATCACAGGTAAATGGAGATTTCGGGAACTACAAGGCTATCCGTGATCTTAACGACTATCAAACCGACAAGCTTAACAATGCGGCGTTTGGCCTGTACAAGAGTCAACGTGACGGTTTTGACGTGTTGAACGCCCGTATCAGCCATTTGGAGAAAGAGGTAGCCGTAGGTGCCGCTATCCGTCCTTACCAAGATCGTCTGATCCAGTGCGAGATTGACAAGGCGTTCACGGCTTCTGTCAACTACACGAGACAGCTTGATTGTCGTAACATCAAGGGTGAGCTGGTATTGCCTAACACCCCTGTCGTTACCGGTTATGGGAGTTACCGTAGCTGCTGTGGGTTTCCCCAGACAAGCGCCCCCGCTGAGACAGCTTGATGATCCGAAGCCCAAGCCCAAGGCGAAGGCTAAGGTTAGCAAGAGAAAGAAAAGTTAGTGGTAGCCCCTCGGGGCTTACCACTTTCCTATTACCAACCACTAACAAAAGATATTATGGCATTAAATAACGTATACATAGGAGGTGACCCGTTATTGGGGTCTAACGGTAACATGAGCAATGAGATGGAGGCTTATGAGCGTCAGTTGCAAGAGACCCTCAATCAGATACAAGTCCAGAAGCAGCGGGTGTTAAACCCTCAGAATAACCCCAAAAGAAGCCAATCCCCCTTATGGGATGAGATGGACAAGGTTGTTAATGATATGACGGACATGGAGATCGAGGCGTTAAACAACGACCCGGAATACCAGAAGGCACAAAACGCTCTGATGGGCATACTTAACCGGGAATACATGAGAATCATGCGCCCGATCGTGGAAGAGTCCAAGGACGGTAAGGAGATACTGGATAGCCTTATGACAATCACCAAGAGAGTCAAGAAATCGGCCTCGGAGGAAGCGAACAAGAATATAGCGCTCTTTAATGAGTATACGTCTAAATACGCCGATATGCCCTACGCTGAGTTCCTAAAGCTGAAGAATAGTGGCAAGAAGAAACAACCTAATTAATCGAAATCATGGAACTTAAACAGCAAGCGTTGGAATTAAAGAGCCGGTTGGTGAACTCGGTGGAGATATGGGCGGAGGAAAGGGTTGACTCTTTCGTCTCCGGGAACACGGCGTTCAAGCCTCTTGGAAAGTATCTTAAAAGGGGTGTCCATAACATCCTCGTGCAAAAGGACAAGGAGATCACTGATAAGGTAGAGGGTTTTATGATGTTCGTCGCTGACGAGAACGGCAATTATGACAAGGAAGAGCTATTCGATGACGCCATGAACGTATTCAAGAGCATGAAGCCGTATAAGTTCGAGCAAGGATTCTTGAAGGGTACGATCGGGGAAGGCTCCATCTTGATAGAGCTTCCGGATAACGGACTCATGAATTTTATCCTTGGTGACACTAACGCTATCCGTATAACGGAAGCGGATTTTCTGGAACTGAAATCAATATTCACAGAATAAAATAAATGACAGGGTATGAGATACAAGGAATTGATGAAGGACTATCATTCGAAAGGGATGGTATCCGAGAAAAAGATGTGGGAGGCCATATGCGAGCTGGACGAGGCGATGGAGTGTCTAAAAGAGAAAGATCCCGACACGTATGACGAGGCCATACGTGATATACATGAGGTTTTTTGCGGTCCTCATTATAATGAGCATTTCGCTAAGATGGACGTGGCGGCAATGCACCATAAAGGCAAGTGGGGGGAGGATAAGGGTGAGCACTGGAACATCCAGCAAGTAACCGCCGTAGCTAAAGGCATGAGCGTACCGGGCAACGCTAATATTTGGGATGTTTACGTTGCGCTAAATTCAGCGTGGCACGACAAGGAAGTAAAGTTCACGGAATGGTTCGGTCCGGATGCCGAGAAAAAGATCATCGAGGACGCTGTCAATTTCTACTTCATGGATGATGACGCTCCTGAAGGCAAGGTCTGGATTTACATGTGCGCCATGGATGACTAAGAAAACCAAAAATAAAGGACACGCAAAGAAGGAATCCGCAAGACGGGAGATAGACCGCCTCACGGATTCCTTGGATTTCGAGCCTGTCAACTTCTATGAGGTGATGGCTCGGATTAGACACTTGATGTGCCTGTTATGATTTTGTTTCTTGCGCCTTAAAATTATAGACTGGTTTAATAACATCTATAATGTCTACTGTATCAGTAATAGCGGTGATTATCTCCTCTATTGGCTTGTACGCTTGTGGGGCCTCGTCTATTGTGGCCTTGCTTACAGAAGTTGTGTATATTCCATTCATAGATTCTTGGTATTCCTCCATGCTGAGTAACTCCTTTGCCTTGTTCCGACTCATCAAACGTCCGGCCCCGTGCGGCGCTGAATAGTTCCAGTCGGGATTTCCTTTCCCGATACAGATGAGCGATCCATCACGCATATTAATAGGAATAAGTAGCTTTTCTCCAAGCTCAGCACTTACAGCGCCCTTTCTAAGGATCATACGTTTAAAATCAATGTAGTTATGTATGGTTTCAAACCTGCTTTCCTCTTTAAATCCCATTCCTTTGATGATAATAGCCGCCATGGTCGCACGGTTGAGCATCGCAAAGCGTTGTACTATTGCCATGTCATTAATATAGTCGTGAAAATCACTACCTGAAAGATGCGCTAGCTCTTTGTCCTTACCGGGAATAGAAATGTTCTTAATCGCTTCCTGAATATCCCTTTCCCTACCTTCTGCTTTCAATCTGGCAATAGTATTACGTACCTCTATCGCCCGATCACTTTCTGTATTTGCAGCCAAATTTTGATAGTGCTTACAAACATCGCCTCCCAGCTTTCTACTGCCAGAGTGAATAACCAAATAGTACCTATGGTTTCTTTCTGAATAGTCCACCTCTATAAAATGATTACCGCCTCCAAGCGTACCGAGTGATAGATAAGCCCTATTTAAATCTACTTGCTTCGCACATCGTAGGTTTGAAAAATCAAAATTCTCCTTTTGGGTGTCATGTATATCAAACCCATTGGGAACCATTTCCCTTATAACGGAATCCAATTTCTCACAGTCTATGGATTGATCTGCCAATTCCACGGTAAGCATACCGCAACCAATATCCACCCCAACTAAATTTGGGGTTACCTTATCGGTTATTGTCATTGTAGTACCGACAGTACATCCCTTACCAGCATGGCTATCTGGCATTATTCTAATAATTGAATTATGATAAGCCTCATAGTTTGCGAGTCTTTTAACTTGCTCATAAGCTTCATCTTCAAATGTCTCTGCGAATACTTTCACCTCGTTTCCTGTGTCCGATTTTATAATTCTCATAAAAAATATTTTTTTTCAAATAAACAATAAAAGTTTAAATAAACTCATGGTTTCCTCGATTTGATTGACTCTTAAGTATCTTGATCGCCAATAGCGGATCTTTATCCGTTAAGACGTTCCATGCTTTTATTTTGGGTTTAACCCTAGAATAATGATGTAGCACTATATTGTTGGCTTTGCCGACTCTTTGGGTTCCATACAGCCATAACATCCCGGGATATAACCGGAAGTTTTTCATTATCTTCTTGGCTTGTCTTAATCTCATGATTTCAATTTATTTATTATTAATAGAATGCTCTAATTCCGTAACTAATGACACGTTGCAGATGGCTTTTTGTCTCTGCCACTCAAGAAACTTATTTTATAATTCCTCGTTTCCCGAGTCAGATATTAATCTGAGCAGTTCAGATTCTATTTTGCTAAGTTTTTCAACTTCGATTTGATGATTACTTTTACTCATGATTTCTAATTGTTTATTTTAAATACTTATCTATATAATATTCACGAGGTTTGCATCTTACAATGTGATAATCTATCTGATATGTATTACATGCTAAAGAGTCATTGAAAGCAATTTCTTTGTTTGGATACACCATATCGATACATGTTTTGGGGTATGGATGTCCTTTTATCCACTCTTCAATGTCATCATACCAATTTGGTATGAGGGCATGAGGATCAAGGATGTTCTTGCTTATTCCTATGAGTTTATTTCTCCTCTTATTGAGGATGTCAATTCTATGATGGTAACAACTAATTTGCTGGTCAATATCTCTCCTAATACGTTCTATTCGATCTGTTTTATTCATATTCTTCTTAGTTGTCAATTAAAAAGGTTCGTCACCAGTCCTAAATTCTCGACATTGTGAGTGTAATCGTCCTGTCTGATATAAAGGGTCATATCTAACCCCTATTTTCTTAGCAACCCAAAGCGGGATAGTTCCTAACACGAACCCATAATCAATATGATATGCCAGTTTGCATTTTGCTTTTTCCTCTGATTCGGATTGGTTCTCATACTTGATGCACTTATCACAATTACATTCGTGCCACGATTGCGCTTCCGTCCCATTCGAAAACGGAGTGACGGGCGTGTCTTTGGCAAATGGATTATCGTTAAATACGTCCATGATTTCTTACTGTTTAGCTATCAATTTCAATCTATATCCTAAGTTGTTAGTTTTCTCATCCTTATCTATCAGATGAGAGTACAATTCATCCATTATGATATAAAATATCACTTTGGGTAAAGGCTTTTGAAGGTAATTTGCGAAGTCTTCAAACAATAAATGTTTTGGGGTTACTTCTTCTATTTCTTCAAAACATTCATGTAGTGGCTTAAATTGTAAGCCATGTTTTTGGGGATTTGTCAACAGTTCCTTGTAGGCGTTGACTGTTTCTGGAGATAATACCATAAATTCATTATTTATTAATGTTCTACTAACTCTAACTCTGATTCAAAAAATTCCTCGAAATACATTTTCCCGTTAGGATAATGGAGCATAACACAATAAAGGTTTTCTTCACGTACCCCATCTTTGGTTTTAACTAAAGACTTTTCTTCCACGACTTCAGCGATAACGCCGACTTCCGACTTATGCCTTTCGTTTGTACACCACACATGTTGTTTTATTTTATATTTTGTTGCCATATTCATATCTTTTAAATTATGAGCCTTCATGGGAAGGCTCGGTTAATACTATTCCTCAGATCGAGTATAGGCATCCAATGGGTAACACAAATTTTATCACCATTAGTATCATACCATTCATTACATTCTCTGCAATACCAACCCTGTTGTAAGTATTTAAAATAATCAGTACACCAGCAGCCAGTTATTACCAGATCTTCATCATCAGGTAACTTATCTTTTGTGCTTATCCACGGGAATTGCTTTGCCAGCCATTCGGCACCTGCTTTGAAGTCCTCACGACAATTATCTTTGCGAAGCACATAGTCATCCGCATCCACTTCTTTGAGAACATTCTTGCGAAAAAACGTTTTACCTATGGCGTAATCCTTTGCCGCTTCTTCTACTGTCTGTCTCTTATCAATCTTGCTCATATTTATTTATCTCCATTTTTTATGATCTTGACTCTTATCTTATTATTTAATATCCCTTCTGAATTGTACAATACCGTGTGACGGTTACATGTTGGACATATGAAGAATCCCGATAGGTTAAGGGAAGTTTTGATATCCTCTGTACTTAACCTCAATACAGTATGACATACAGGGCACTCGGCCATAATGGTAGAATCTCTTATTATTTCCATGATTTTAAATTATATTTAAATATTGCTAACCACGCATTGTTAGTACATGGTAAACCTGTATATTTGCGTTGCGTTTGGTTGGAACATTAACACCTCCAATCTGGTGAACTGTCATTCACCTCCTTGTCCTATCTCCCTTGTCCGAGAAAAGACACAAGCCCATTGTCCTGTAACTTTGGGCTTTTTTTAGTTTCGCTTGACAGGGCGTAGCTAAATATAGCTTGACGATGCAGGTCGTCAGGCAAATCGGAAAGGAGGTGTTTAATGTGGAAGACCAAACGCACGAAGACAGCAAGACTCGTATTTTCTGTCGCTACATAGTAAAGAATGGTAAGAGAATCTATCCTAAGACCTCTCGTTATTTCTCTTTCTTGGTGAGCGATAAAAAGTAAGCCTAGCTGTTTTTTAGGAGATGTGCAGGCATCTCCTTCCTTTATTAGTCTATAAGCGTTACCTTAATCATTTGATCCTCCTTTCCTCAATTCCTCTATCAGTGCATCGGCAAAAGCTACGGCATATTCTGCTTGTGTTTTAAAAGCGCCTTCATAGACTTCTCTGCTTGAATTACTAAGAAACGCTGCCATCATTTCTTTTGCAATCTCGTACCTACGCTGTTCCCAATCGATGGTATTATATGTTGCTTTCATGATTACCTCCTTTCTCTAAAATATCCTTACAAGCCTTGCTATCGCACCTTACCGGCTTTTGATGGAAGGCGCACCAAGCTTCCCCGTTAGCGTCTTCATACTCGATAAGTCGGCAATCGCCGCATAATTTCTTGTCAAGGTATCCTTCCTTGATAAGCCATTCAATCATTTCAGTGATAGCATCAAAAAAGCTTTCCCTGCAATATGACTGGGCAAGGTTACTTCCTGCGGAATACTTTATAGTGAATTCTTTATCTCGTGGAAGTATGAATAGGTAATAGTTATATCCCTCACATTCTATTTGATCGGGTATCATGTCTATTAGCTTGGATAGAGACCAAGTGGGCAATACCGTATCTTGATACGCTTTACTTTTAATCCTTCTATATTCAAATGCGACCAGACGTTCGAACTCGTCAAGATACATGTCCGCCGTCTCCGGTCTCACCCCGGCCTCTAATAGCCGGGATGATTGTTCTTTATTCGTGCAAATTTGATTCATATTATAATTCGTTGTTAAAATATTCCTTATTATCCATATCTTTCCCTCAATTTATCAATGTAAGATAAGTACCATTCACGAGTTTTCTCCTTGTCATCCCCTACGTATAAAAAACCAAAAGGATCGTACTCTATAAACTCATCGGTCTTGCAAAAAGGGCAGGGGGCATCCCCGCCTATGGTCAATCCCCCAACCTCGCTATCATATGAGTCAAGATCCCATAGATAGCCGTCACAGCATATTGCGTCTGGATAAGATGCGCCGAAAAAGGGAAACTCGGGACATTTTTTTATTTCCTCTTCCATATCTATCCCTCATGAATAACCACGCATTCAATTTGTTCCTCAAACGTAACGTCCACTATATCGTAGGTATAGTTATCGGATGTTTCTATAATGACCTCCGCTTCCGGGTCTTGCTCTTGTAATAGAGCGATTAGTTCTTTATTTCTCATATCAATTTGGATTAAATAGTTAATTACCCGGCTTTCTCAAAAGCCTTATTGAACACCCTCGGATCAAGTATAGCGTTCGTTATCGCCGTGAACGCCTTCACGATCTCGGGCTGCTCATTTAAGTTTATTTTCACGTCCTTCCCGGTGACCTCGCTTGATAACCGGTCACTTAGGAACTCTACCCTGCCCAAATCTAGATAGGACAGGGGATTGTACGCCAACGGGACGATCCCCCGCATCCTTTCGCCGAAATCGTATATCGTGATCCTAGACATCTGCGCAATCATGTTTATCGTGGATGACAAGGATGCTATCCTGTTCGCCGAACCGGATACCCCGTGATCCAGCAATATCTGGCTGATCGTGTAGTAATACCGGTCTATATGAGGCTGCACGTCCTCCTCCATGCTTTGCGTTATCTCGGCGAACGCCTCCTTGTTGGCCTTGGCTATCCGGAAGATGTTGGTGTTATAAGCGTTTATCCCCCTCTCGATAGCGTTGGCCGTCCGTTTTGCGTTATGCCTGTAGTGCTCGCTATTCCTTATGGCCTCCATGAGTGATACCGTGTAGTTATACACTTGGTCGTTCAAGAAAAGCACCATGTAGGTTAGCGAGGTGACAAGGCCGTTCGTGTCCTTGTCGATCTCTTCCCAATCGTTGTATTGTTTCATTCCTCCATCCTCCTGATCATATAATCAACAACGTCCTTTACGGTATGGCATCGTCCGAGATCATCATCAGGGATCAATATGCCAAACTCTTTCTCCAGCTCCATCAATATCTCTACCTCGTCAAGACTGTCCATCCATAGATCATCCTCCAGCTTGGATTCTATCGTAAGTGGCGTATCTTTGTAAAAAAGTCTATTCTTTATGATCTCAAATACTTTGTTCTTTATAGTTTCTTTTTCCATTGATGTAATTATTTTTTATTGCTCTCATCATGGATGAATGTAGCTTTCAACTATGATGAAAGGTTGATGTTTCTATCGCCTTGAATATCTCAAATGCTACTTGTGGGACGATGGCGTTTCCGTAGGCTTTTATGGATTCTTGTCTCCATTTTGTGAAAGGAATGGCAAGGTAGTCCACATCAAAGGGTAACCCATCATATCTTCTACAAACAGGGGGTTGAGTTGGGAAGTCTTTCCATCGTTTTGCTGACAATGCTGGCCAATCATTACTGGTATATTGCATAAGGCATCGTCTCTTCTTTTCCCGTTCTTCCGAACTAACCCTGTCGGTGATACCGATGGTTGATAGTCTCTCATTGTCGGAGTCGGCAAAAGCCTTGATACAGCAAGATCGTTCAACTCCATTGTCCAGCCTTGCGATATTTTCCTCCTCGATCTCTCGTCCGTTATTTTTGAGCCATTTTTGTAGCTTCTCGCCGTAGGTGTCGGTAACATCTTTTTGTAGGCCGCCTCCGGTAATCCCTGTTGTTTGCTGTTCGGACCCCTTCGCTTGAAATCTTGTGCCGTTGGAGTGGGAAGTAGACTCACGTCCATGAATTTCGTTTTCCCGTTCTTGTCGCAAACCTTCAATCCTTGCGTCTGAACGGTCGGAAGCAATGAACCATACCCTGTCCCTCTTGTGCGGCGCTCCGACACCGCAAGCTGGAATAAGAATCGGCTGGACGGAATATCCCTCACGCTCAAGATCTCGGCAGACGGTCTCGATAACGTATTCTTGCTCGAGTAGCGTTTCCTTGTCAGACGTTTCAAACAAAGAGGCTTGACTTTCCACCGTAACCTCACTGCCGGGTTGTACCATGCTGGTGATTCCAGCAACGTTCTCACCAATGACCCAAGCGGGTCGTATCTCCCGTATTGCCCGAAGCATTTCCGGCCAGAGATAACGGTCATCTTCCGCTCCCCTTCGCTTTCCCGCCGTTGAAAATGGCTGGCAAGGAAACCCTCCTGTGAGTACGTCAACCTTCCCTCTCCACGGAGCGAAATCAGTTCTTGTAATATCGTCATATTGAATGCTTTTTGGAAAATGAAATCTCAGTACCTTTTGGCACCACTCGTTAATCTCGCAATGGAACAGGTTCTCCCATCCCATCCATTCGGCGGCAAGGTCAAATCCGCCCACGCCAGAAAATAATGATCCATGTGTCATGTCTCTCTCGTTTTAGCAAAAACTACGCTTTCATGGTCCGGCCTCAGATGGGCCATGCAAGCCTTGCTGTACTCGCAAAATCTCGCACCCTCGTCCCGGAAGACGCATCCCCTGCACGGGATCTTGTTCTGCCCGTTGTAGTACGGCCTGTACTTTTCCACGATAATTTTCATGTCTCCTACCAACACGATCAAACCGGTAGGGGTGTTTCTCAATCTCTCTGTTATTTCCATGTTATCTTCTCCTGCTTTCTCCGTTTAGGACTATCACGTTAAAACTCTTGAACCTGTCTACCAGCCTAGCTCCGAACCGATTCTTGAAATCCGTGACGGATAGGTTGGAAGTGATATGATACTTCTTCTGATGGGACTGGTATATCTCGTACCTCGCGTATAGGAACTCGTCTATTACGCTGTCAAGGCTGGTGCCGTAGCTTTTCTGGTTCTCCGTCTCAAGACCGATATCGTTAAGGCAGATATCGAACGGGTTCCCTTCCATGCTCCCTTTCCCGGCCTCCTCGTTGTACGTGAACCTGTCTATGTGACCATGGATCTTGTAATAGTTCATCATCTGGGTCACGGATAGGTTCACGAAGCGTTTGGGGTTATCCGTCAATTTCAGGTAATCGGCGAATATCTGCATCATGAGCGTTTTGCCCGTTCCCGGATCTCCTACGATAAGGAGGTTCTTGTGCAGCTTATAGTTCTCCTCCGGGAATACGGACTCGGCCAACGGGCAATCGTTGAAATAATACAACAGGAATCTCAAAACCTTGTCATTCCCCCTGTCTGTCTCGAATTGCCGCCTCTCGATCCCTAGGTAATTGCAACCAAGCGCCTTTATCATCCGGGCGTGGCTGATGTACTCCGTATCGTCCGAGAGATCGTACCTAGAAACGTTCTGTATAGTCCTTGCGTGCTTCTTCACTAGGTTGAACACCTGTTTTTGCTGGAGCCTCTCTTTTTCCGTAGGCCCCCGCATGGCTTGTATAGCCTCCGAAAGTTTCTTTTCTTGTTCCTCCATTATGTTTTTTATTATAAGCCCTTAGTCCTGTCCCTTGCCACCAATAGGTGAATCGTCTCTTCACGTCATCTATCGTTTTTAGCGTATCGCCTTCCCCGGTGGATACCATCCAAGCTAGGAAGTTATCCAGCTCGCCGGGAATGAGGTCATTGAAAGCGACGCTCAATCCCGATATCTGGCAAGCGTATCTGCGCCATTCCTCGTCCCCTAATAACTCATCCTTAAAATTCTTAAAAAGCTCCTCGCGCGTATTAAGACTCTCTCTCAAGGTATTTTCTTTATTATTATTTGGGCTGACACTGGGTTTTAAAATTTGTGAAAATCCACCGTTTTCGCCAGTGTGGGTTTCTTGGTGGGTTTTTAGTCGGGTTAATAACGCTTGTAATTCGCTTATATCGATGTCGTTAAGTGGGTTTCTTGGTGGGTTTGACTGTGGGTTTTCTATGTAATTATATCTGTCGAAATTAAGCAATGTAATTACATTCATACCCTGTGTGCATTCCGTTTGTATCATTCCCATCTTCTTGAATCTTGCAAGCGTAGCCTTGACCCAAGTCTCAGACCTTCCCCATTTCTTGGCTAGGAATCTGTTGGATGCAGGATATTGTCCGCGTCCCCAAGTAATCTCACGACCTCCGATGCGAGACGTTGTCTCAGAAGCCTCAAATCGTGCGGACTGTATTAAGTCCAACCACGCTTCGCTTTCATTGTAAGCACGGGCGGCCTGCCATATATCATTCGTGAAAAACTTTCGAGAGAGCATTATGTATCCTTTATCCATATATTAAAAATCAAAATCCGGAGACTCGCCGTCCTGCAGGGACTTTAGTTTTTGGTCTACAAGGTGTCTTACGTCCCATATGTTTACAGGTTGTATTTGCAGGTTCTCCGCTATTTGCCTTGCAACTCCCTCGGAGACAGGATTTATAGCGTATATGGCCCCCGATGAGAGAAAGCGGGTGAAACCGGGCTGGTTACTTGTATCCGGAACGTCTACCCGAAGCATATTGGTACCGGCCACATTCTGTTCCGTACATCTTCCCGCTATCCTTGAATGGCCGAATAACTCGACCACGCACCATAAATCAAATTTCTCTTGTTCCATATTATCTTCTCTTTTTAAAAGTGTTACAAAATCTCGTGGAGTTAGCTACTCGTCCAGCATCATGTATGATGCACCAAACGCATAGCCCCTTGTGAGGATGTCCGTTGGCGCAATCGCCACATTTCACCTTTTCTTGCTCGTCTTTCTTCTTAGCCATTTCAATCCTTTATGCCTTTCTGATCCCTCAAATCCTTTATTCGTTTCTTGTAATCTTCGATCATCAATTGGTAATCGAATGCCGAGAGTTTAGAGATAGAGTGCTTTTTCACCTCAAGCTCGTTAATTACTTTTATGCCATACTTATTTATCAAGCCCTTGGCATAACCGATGTTGTTGCCCTCGTCGAAACGGTTGCAAGACCTGCATTGAGCGTTGCAGTTTCTCTCGCTGTATCTGGTACCCATATGTGACCGGTTGACGAAATGTCCGCAATCTGCCTCTTTCCAATGCACGATCTTCCCACAGCTTATGCAACGGCAATAACCGTTGTTGTCAGCATCCCTTATTCTTATAAATACGGAGAATATACGGTCTAGTCTGTTCTTTAAAGAGGTTATGTTCTTTACTTTTCCCATGGATGTTTTCTTTTTTCGTTTATTAATAAGAATCCTGCCAAGATCACTGCTATAAGTCCGAGTATTGCGGTGATAAGGTATATGGCCATTGTCAAGTGATCTAAATTCTGTATTGTTTCCATAATTAGATGTTTGTTATTCGTGGACGGTGCCGGGATCGAACCGGCCTCTTTACGTCATGCGCACTCCGTAACGTTTCATCCCGGAATACTTACCGCCCGAAATCCCCGCATATCCTCACGGACGGCGGGGATAAAAACTAAATCTAATACCATGAAAAACACACTCTAATATTAATTATCTGTTTTGCCCTTTGGTACGCTATCAGCGTCAAACGGGAAGATGTCCATAATAAGGGTCTCGCTTACCATTGCCAAGGTATAATCCGCCAAGGTCCCTTTCATATTCTCCTCGAAGCATGAGATCGCTTCCTTTAGGCCGCTCGCCTGTACTATGAATCTGGCCGCTGTTTTCTTCTCTATGCCGCTCTTCTCATCAAGCGTGATAAAATAGATCTTAATCTCATAAAATCTATCACCGTTATCGTTAAAGAATAGTTCCGCTATCTTTTTACGTGTTATGTCGGCGATAGTGAACTCTCCGGTAATGTACGGCCTTAATTCCTCTATCGTGCGTGCTTCAGCCTCCGTATAGGAGAGGGCATCCACTAAATAGGGTTCGACCACTCGTTTTTGCATGCCGTTCTCCAGCATCTTCTCATATGCGACCTTGCTAATAAACCAGTTTCTCATATATACTTTAATAATTAATGTTATACTTCTTTCTTTCGTATTGTGGGATATACCCTTTGCAAGGAGTATTCCCGTCAAATAAGACCGGTTCCGGCCTCACAGTTTCCCCTTCTTTTTTAGACGGGTCTGTCCAATGCCTCTGCCGTTGATGGCAAAGGCAATGTCTTTTAGAACAAGCCTCATTGAGGCAGTATTTAAGATCTCTCATTTCTCTTATAGGTTTCCAGCTTCTTGACCTCCTTTTTAAGGAGTCTAACAGCATCCATGTATCTGACGCTGCCATAAGAAGCGGTAATAATAATGTTGGTATGCCTCACGATCTTGTCGATCAGGTAATTTGGAGGCCTGTCGCTTTTTCTCATGACTAAAAATTCGAAAGGTTTCTCATAAAATCGTATTCGGATATATCACGAAGGAATACCGAGAAAAGCACGTCCTTCACACGCTCGTAGAGATCCATGAACTCGGCCTCGTCCATCTTGTCGAAGGCTATCGACTTCGGGATCTCTATCCATTCTTTACGTGATATGCTATAGGCCGTATCGCAATGCCCGGCGGCGATCTCGACGGTCTTCCGGAAACACTCCACGCTCTCCTTGAAATGCGCCGTGGTCTTCTCGTTCTGGTAAGACCATGCGCAATTTATCAAGGCGAAATACTTTTTCAGAAAGTCGTAGTTCCGTGCCAGCGTTATCTTGGCCTTGTATATCTTGCCTAGCTTGAGCTTTTTCTTCTCGTCATAGTCGGAATCATAGCATGGCCTCAATCCGCCGGCGGTGTTGAGCAAGTATAGTTCCATGATTAAAAGGGGAGATCTGAATCATCGACCGATGGGGCGTTGTTGATATCCTCCGGTGAGGGGATATTGCTCTTGAACGTGGATTCCATCAAGTCACCTATGCCATAATAAACGCCTTCCTTTCGCTCCTCTTTCCTTGGGGCGCAAGACACATAATGCGTATAGGTGCGGTTGTCGAACGTGACAGGCTCTTTTTTCTCCCCGATCGAGATATTGAGGAAGATCTTCTCTCCCTTGGCCGTCATTACTTTTTTCATCAACTCCTTCGGTATGTCGCTCAAGCAGATTGAGCCGTATAAATTTGCCATAATGTTTATGATTTTAAATTTTAGATTTATAAGCGGGGCGGTCGGTTATTCGCTACGGCAGGGATAACCACCGTCCCGTAGCCACGGCATGCGTGGATTATTTTTTGTTGAATGTTATAGAATATGACATCTTAGCCATCCTTATCGCCGGATGGATCGTGTATATCTCCCCGGTCTCGTCATCAATGACCGTGGTATTATCCGGCACCGTCTTCAGGAACGCCTCCCGTTCTTTTATCTTGGCATCGAGAAGCATCCTTTCCTCGATCAGCCTAGCGTAGACCGGGTCATTGCAATTGGAGTGGTCGTAGGATACGCCTGTCTCCTTTATCTTGACCGTGGCCCCGTTCCAAGAGCGCTCCTTACCGTATTTCTCGATCTCGGAAAGGACGGCGTCCTTCATCCGGTCATCGTCCAGCGTCCTCTTGATGGTCTCTTGCATCGCCTTTAACTTGACGACGTGTGATACGGGATCTACCTCTCCTTCCAATACCGGGTTCAAAAGTTCTACTGATAAATCCTCGATCTCGCTTTTCGTTAGCGGAGTCTTGCCGCTTAGCTCTAGTTCTTTGCTCATGATAGGTTATTGTTTATTTTATAGTTGTTGTATATCTCGATAATGGATTCCATTTCCACCTTTCCGACGATGTAGGACTTGTTTATAAGGCTCTCCACGGAGAAAGACTGGTTGGATTCCTTGGCCTTCTTCTCGTTCTTGTATATCCACTTAGATATGGATTCCATGGCACTCTCATTATTTATATGATCTCTCGTAAGCTCTTTCTTCTCGTTGGAGTTAGCCTTTTTAGGCTGCTCTTTAGGCTGCTCCTTTTGGGCGGTATTACCGCTCGCTATGTTAGCGTCCTCGTCATCGTCAGCCACGATGCCTAGGATGGCGCAAAAGGCGTATCTCTTGGCGTACGTGATGGCCGATCCTATGGATTGAGCGTCCGCCGTATTGGATGGCATCCTTACCTTGGACGATATCCATTGACCGGAGGAATGAAGCAGTATGGTCCGGATAGAGTAATCATCCTCTATTAGCTGACATACTGAAAGTTCATTGTCGGCTAATGGCTGTTTCGCCGCCCTTTTGCATTCGGATAGGTCCGCGTACTTAAACTTGTATTCTCCTCCCGTTTTAGTCCTTACCTTGACCTCGGAATTGAGGCTTGGTTGCTCTAGCGATCCTTGGAACTTGGCCAACGCTATCGCTAATTTGTCAATCTCTTCTGATTTGTCCATGTTATCGTGTATTTAATTCGTCAGCCTCCGGGAGTCGAACCCGGACTAAGACCATCGGCCGCCCTGCCCTCACTACCGTGTCCCTTTCCACCGGGCCAATGATATCGTCATGGCCTACCACTTGTCTAGGATATCGGTTGCCGGTCTGGGTCGGGGTTGCACCTCGTAAGGGCGGGATGTTACCAATTATATGAATCACATAGGAACCTAAGCTCCTCCATGCTCTCCTCATATTCCTCGTTGTCCTCCTCCCCGTCGTACTCCGGTTCGCCGTCGGGGTCTTTGATGTAGATGTCTCTCATGCGATCCTCCGATAAGCAATGCCTTGGGACTATTGTATTTCTTTAAATACCCCTCCAGCTAATTTGTAATATGTATCCGCCTTTATCTTCTCCCCATCAACAAATTCCGTTTTTACGCAAACGGGGATATATCTTTGCTTTTTATCAGAATAAGACCATTCGGATAATGTTATCCATGATCCTTTTGAGGCTTTTGCTACAGAGTTAATACCTGCGCACATGATGACACAGCCTTCGCCTGTGCTGTCTATCTGGGCATCGTCGCCGGATGATCCTATCTTGGCATAGTTGCCGGATGATCCTATCTTGGCATAGTAGCCGGATGATCCTATCTTGGCATAGTTGCCGGATGATCCTATCTTGGCATAGTTGCCGGATGATCCTATCTGGGCATTGTTGCCGGATGAATTATCCTTCATGCTCGTTTTTATTTTTTCAGGTGATGTGATCTCTTCATCCATCTCATATTCCTTACCGATTTCATATTGAAAATCCCGGCATTTTAAATTTTTATCAAATCCCTTGTAAGATTTTATAGCAGCCATTTTATTTATCGTTTATAAGTTTTACCAAATCATTCCTCGTCTCCATAGCTTTTAACAGCCAATATCTTGATTATTACATATAATATGACACTGGCACCACCGAGTAAAAAGACCGCCCTTTTCAAGGGGTCCTCGAACCAGTAGCTTAACGCCAGTATAGCCGCCACTACCAATATCGCCATGAACGCCATTCTTAAAGTGTTCATCAATTGTTTAACGACGGCCTTGGATATCTCCTTTATCCGTCCTGTAATGCCATGTCCCATATATTATTGTTGTTTTAAAATTCGGAAGAAAGGCCTCATATCCTCACGGACGGAGACCTGCGTTGCAATGTCTAAAACTATTTGTGACTTAAAAATAGATGAATAAGCACCCTCTAGGGGTGAAACGTGCTCCCTGCCGGGCTTGAACCAGCGACCTCCCGGTTATGAGCCGGATGCTCTCGACCAACTGAGCTAAGGGAGCGTTAGCCGGGGAATCCACCCCGGCACAGTTTAAGCAAAACTAATATTCCTGATTGCCTGCCTCACGGCGGTATATTAAGGTCTTGGTTGTGAAGTGTATAATAATTAGCAATGTGATTTAAGCGTGGTAGCCGGGGGAACTCGACCCCCTGTAACCCTAGATAAATAATATAACAAGATAACCAATCTAACATTGGACGCACGCCTTGATCGTGCGGCTAAACGAATAATATTAAAACTGATCATGGTTCGCTACCTACCCTAAGTAATTCTTAGGGTGGAATCCTTCTTTCTTTCATGTGATTAACTTGGTTATTAATAGGTCTATCGGTTTAGCTCCCGCCTCCGGTCTCGCTCCGGACCTGCGAGTCTTTGGCTCTCTTGGCGGGATTGCTTAACTTTACGGCGCTAAACATAAATATTAAGCTTATGAGTAAATTTGTAGAAGTGATTGATATCAATGATGTCAAAGTCCTTGTCAATATCGATCACATTTTTAAGGTCGAAAAAGATGGTGAAACATTACGGATATGTATTAGTACACCGGGATTCAACAACCAGCCTTTCCAGTCAGTCTATACTAACATGGATTATTTTGAGTTAAGAAAAATCATTGACGATTCTCTTGCTTGATCCATCCATACACATCCTTATGTCTTGGATGAGACTGCTTAATGCACCAGAGGCGTAATGAGTAATCTTCGCTATCTGGTGCTTCTTTTAGCCAGTCAAAAGATTTTTCCATATCTATCATAGAGGATTGCCCTATAATTCCGACAATGTCTTTTTTTATTTTCTCGTCTTTTATTTCCATGTCTTTTATATTTAATGTTAGCTCCCCCACAACCTCCAACGGTTTCGAACCCGAATCATAGACGGGTAGGGGAGTGTATCTTATGCGTTAGATAGACAGTTTGACACCGATACGGAAATATCCGTACTTCACTGACACGACGTAATATCTAACTTTGTATATACATTATTAAATATGTAGACTCCAACATCGGAACCGATCAAACTACATCGGGAGCGGGGATCATCATCCCTTCCGGTATCTTCGACTATCATAACCTTACCACCATACCTATATCTCTTACGTATATCCTCTTATGGGGGTAAGGATTTTATTCAATAAGTCAAAGAACTCTTTTTTAGTAGGCATCCGGGAATCGAACCCGGAGCGGCGAGAATCGAAATGCTTGCAAGGCTTATTACCGCTTCCGGCCGTGACGCTTCACTAGCCATGCCCTTTGTGTTAAACGACCCTGTTCCTCTCAATGAACCGGTCGATGCTCCTTAGCTCGTACCATATCGTGTTGCCGAACTTCGAGAAGGAGATCTCCGCTTTCTCCCTCAATGCCCGAAGGAATTTCTCCGAGCATCCTAGGTACGACTCCGCCTCTTGCTTGGATAGCCATGTCTTTTGGATAGGCTCTACTTTTCCTGTTTTTCTCTCTCGTGCCATAATCCATTATTTTACTTCAACGCCTTCGTAAAATTTCAACGCCCTATTTCTTATCAGCCTTGAATTTTCTGTGTTCGTCACCCCGTTTAATGCGTCGCGTACGCATATGTCAGAGAATCCGGTGTCTTTAGCTATCTTTTTTCTTGCCCCATATGGAACTAAAATCTTGTTTCTTTTCATGACTATAATTAATTTCCTATATTTGCGTATTAAACTTATAAGTATCGGTTTCTTATATGAATCCGATGCAAATATACGGTATATATTCAGTACACCAAAAGTTTTTAATGAAAATATACTGTATATAAAATATGTTTTACAGCATATTTTCAGTTATTATTCACTGAATTAATACATTATATTATGGGCGATATTAAATGCAGATTGAAAGAGGTTCGTGATTTCGTCGGTATGGGGCAAACGGCCTTTGAAGATTATACTGGAATATCCAGAGGGTACTTCTCTAAGTTTAAAGGTTCTTTAGGGTCAGATACGATCTTGAAAATCTATTCAAAGATCCCCGATTTGAATTTGGAATGGCTTATTACTGGAGAGGGCGAAATGCTAAAACAGCTGTCAACTCAAGAGGCATCCGGGGATATCATACCGTTATCCCATCCTAAGACCCCGGATAAGATATATCCGATGTCAGAGTTCAACTTGTATGATATAGATGTCTCGGCAGGGTTAAGCCGCCTGTTCTCGGAGGATGGGGATCGGAACAAGGCTTACCTAGGGAAAATATCGATACCTAACATGCCGAAGTGCGATGGGGCCGTAAAGGTGATAGGTGATTCCATGTACCCGTTGCTTAAATCCGGTGATATAATAGCGTACAAAGAGGTGCATAGCATAGAATCCGTGCAATACGGTGAGATATACATATTGCAGATCGAAAATGACTCGGATATTTCCGTTGTCGTTAAGTATGTGAAGAAATCGAGCGAGGGTAGTGAGTACTTGAACTTGGTCTCATATAACAAGGAGCATGACCCGAAGGACGTGAAAAAGGAAAATATAACGGCGTTGGCGAGGGTGATTTTGTGTATTAGGCAGTTTAGTATTATGTAATAATCAATCTATATTAATTAAATAGCTAATAATATGAAAAAGATTTTATTTTATGCGGTGATTTTCCTTACGGCTTTATCATGCTCTAATGATGATTTAGAGGGTGGAGAAGGCGTTGAAGGAAAGGAGTATATGGCGAAAATTGGTTTTGAGGGGGAAATCTCTATATCCGAATCTCCCTTGCTGAAAAGCACTGGATCCGATTTATATGGGGTGCAGGTCTATGTAAAGGATAATGGTTCTGGAGAGTATAAGCCTTACGCTTATGGTTTGTTTGATGATCCATCTCTCATGGACGTAAAGTTGATAGGAGGTAATGTTTATAAGTTCGAGTCTACGATGATAGAGGATGGAAAGAATAGAATATATCATAATTCATCTTTGAACTATTATAGTCCTTTTGATGCCATAAAATCCTCATACGCTCCGTTAAATAATAAATTTGTTTATTCATCGTCTGATTTTATGAGAGGATTGCGTAAAGGATGGTCTGATCTTGAAAATGGTGGGTCTTTCAGTGATGAATATTCTAGGCCAAATACAGTCAGGTTTTATGGCCTTTATTCAGATTATAAGCCTTCAGATAATAATGTCGTAACAATCAACATGAAAAAGGTTTGTTTTGGAGCTAAGTTTGTAGTGGAAGGGTTGACGGAAGGAAAGGTCGTGATTGATATAGAGGATGCCCCTCAAATGGAAATAGTGCATCCTGCTGTTAGTATTCAAGACATATTTACTTTTGATGGGGGATTGAGGGATGGTAGCTGGATAAATGAAGATTATTCAGAGTCGGTTCCCGTATCTATTTCATGGCATAAATCTGATGGTAGCGTAAAGCCTGTATCATCCAGTAATATAAATTTCAAGAGAAATAAATTAACGACTATAACAGTAAAACTCAGTGGAGATAACCCGGAAAGTGCGTCTGGCAAGGTTAATATCTCGCTAGAGGATAAGGAAATGCAGCCCGGAGATAATATCGTTGTTGGGCAGTGATATCGCATTAACCGGATGATATGGGAAACTGGGAGAAAAAGCAGGATGAGAAACGGGAATTGCTTGAGCGAGACAAGGCGAGCCGAGAAACTTTAGGCAGGTTTTTCTACGATTTGGCAAAACTGGTTTTTACGGCTATGGCCTTGGTAGGCGGGGTGTCGTTAATTATAGATGAGCCACAGGCAAAGCAAGTGATTTTATTGGTTGCCGGTCTTTGTTTTACGACATTGTTGGCGTATATTGGTTTTTTAATATTAAAAAGGCGATAGATATGGATTTCATGATTATGTTTTTTATGATAGGTGCGATTATTGCGGCAGGTATAGCCATTTGGCTTAATACTAAGTCTGGGAAAAAGTGGCTTGCTAGCCTTTGATTGATATTCTCGTGGGTCTCATTATATAGAGACCCACTGTAAAGGATCAAGCCTCACTATACCTGTACTCGACAAGACATCTGGTCAAGTCCATGAGATCGGACATGCAATAACGGGCTTTTTCCGCAATATCCGATTCCGATATTAGCATCTCCTTGGATATGAACAATAAGCTCAATACAAGTGAATTTGAGAAACTTGATATAGACTTGCCAAGCTGCGCTAGATCGCATACTTGATCCTCAGTGAGGTCTGGGAACCTCCTCTTAAACTCGCACGATTCCATGTGATATAGATTTAATGCCGGACGTGATTGACCGTACTTTTATAAAACATCTGGTAGGCGAATAAGTTCAACGGGTGATGGGTATTCACAACATTTTAAAACGATAGGATATGGATTTCATGATTATGCTTTTTAGTGCGTGCTCTATAATAGGAGTTGGTATATTGGTGTGGTTCAAAACTCCATCAGGAAAGAAGTGGCTGGCGAGCCTGTGAGATCGTCACCAAAAAATTAGAACACGTCCAGTAGCAATTAAAGAAGGAGGTCCGGCCTCAGTATACTGAACAAGGGCAAGTAAAAAACAAGCCCATCCGCTAATAACGGGTGGGCATTATCGTTAGTATAATCGCGAATGTGTCGCAAATAAAATATATAGTATTTATATAACTCTGATTTACAACAAAATAGGTGCTTGGAATAAATAATTACGAGATATGAATCTAAAGGTATTTATCGGAGCTTGCGTACTGTCCGGTCTGGTTGCTTGTAGCTCTGTTAAACAAGATGAGGCCGGTTTGTCCCGGCCCGGTGTGAGCCTTGAGCTAGCTCAATTCCGGAAGGAGCATTTCTCAAATGTCCGTTATAATCTTTTCTTCTCGATCCCGGAATCTCGTGACGAGGCGATCCGGGGAAAAGTGGAGCTATCCTTGCGATTAGACGAGAAACAGCCGCTTATTATTGATTTCCGCGGAGAACCGGAGCAAGTGACCTCCGTAACCTTGAACGGAGGAGATATTCCCTATGAAGTGAAAGATGAGCATATCGTGATTGCCTCAGATTGGGTAGCGGTGGGAGAGAACCGGGTAGCGATCACTTTTACTCCGGCGAATCAATCCTTGAATCGACGGGATGAGTTCCTGTATACGTTATTGGTTCCGGACCGGGCACGTACGGTATTCCCTTGTTTTGACCAGCCGGATATGAAGTCGTTTTTTACCTTGACCTTGGAAGTTCCTTCCACTTGGCAGGCTGTGGCGAATGGCGCTATCACACAAACGGATAGTACGAGCGTCTCCGGTCGGAATCGTATTTCTTTCAAGGAGACGGAACCGCTTAGTACCTACCTGTTCTCATTCGTGGCCGGTAAACTGACTCGGGAGGTTCATTCCCGGAACGGGCGGGATATCTCTATTTATCATCGGGAGACGGATCCGAAAAAGATCGCTCAATGCCCAGCCATCGCCGACGAGGTGTTCGATGCGTTGGAATGGCAGGAAGACTTTACTGGTATTCCTTATCCTTTCGCTAAATATGACGTGATTATCTTACCCGGTTTCCAATATGGGGGTATGGAACATACGGGTGCTACTTTATATACGGATCGCCGGATGTTTCTGGATGAGCATCCTACCTTAAATGAGCGATTGAGTCGGAGTTCCTTGATCGCACATGAAACCTCTCATATGTGGTTTGGCGATTATGTAACGATGAAATGGTTTGATGATGTATGGACAAAAGAGGTTTTCGCTAATTATTTTGCTTCCCGTATCGTAGAACCTTTATATCCGGACGTGAATCACCGGTTGAATTTTATTCGGGATTATATTCCCGCGTCTTATTCGGAAGACCGTACGTCAGGTGCGAATCCGATCAAGCAAGATTTGGATAATTTGCGGAACGCCGGTTTGGTATATGGTAATATCATCTATGATAAATCTCCCGTGGTTATGGAAATGTTGGTACGTGTTCTGGGAGAAGAGGCTTTCCAGCAGGGAATCCGTGAGTACTTGACTACTTATGCGTATGGGAACGCTACGTGGGAGGGCTTGATCCGTATCTTGAATAAATATACGGAAGAGGATCTGGCCGCTTGGAGTGAGGTGTGGGTGAATCAGAAGGGTATGCCGGAGATTACGGCTTCGGTTAAGGACGGCGAGTTGGTCGTAGAGCAGCGTGATCCGTTGGGCCGGGGTTTAAAATGGCCGCAAGAATTAACCTATCGGGTGATCTGTGGAACGGATTCGGAAGAAATCCCGGTTTCTCTCGAAGGAAACTCTGATTCCTTCCGAATGAAATTAAGTTTTCTTCCGAATGGAAATTGTGTCATTCTTCCGAATACAAATGGGCGTGGCTATGGCTTCTTTAAAATAACAGAGGGGGAGTCTTCCGGTCTATGGTCTGTGCTTCGCTTATCGGAAGATGAGGTGTTGAAGGGATCTTTGCTGATTACCCTTTATGAGAATCTTCGTTGGAAAACGATTTCTCCACAAGGGTTCCGTGATGAAATGTTAGCGTATTTACCGAATGAGTCTAATTCTTTATTGTTCTCGATGGCTTTAAGCTATTTAGGAGATTGCCAGCGGATATTCCCGTCGGATTCTCGTCCGTTGGAAGAGGCCTTGTGGAGGATCGTGACAACGAATCCCGTATCCCAACATCGCTTGCAGGCGTTTCGTTTGTATCGTTCGATAGCGGATTCGGAGGAGGCGGTACAACGTCTGTATACGTTATGGCAGGAACGGAAAGCTCCGAAAGATTGCGCATTGAGCGAGAGTGATTATATTGGCTTGTCCTATATATTGGCGATACATTTGCCGGAAAAAGCGGATAAGATTATCGCTACGCAATTATCCCGCATACAGAATCCGGACCGGAAGAAGGAGTATCAATTTATCTCCCCATCCGTATCGCCCCGCAAGGCGGAACGTGACAGTGTCTTCGCTTCCTTGTTGATCGCCGGGAATCGTAGGGTGGAGCCATGGGCCTCTTCCGCTCTCGCTCATTTGAACCATCGCCTGCGAGAACAAGAGTCGGTCGCTTATATCCGTCCGGCCTTGGAAGCGATGCCGGAAGTACAGCGGACTGGCGATATCTTTTTCCCCACCGCTTGGGTTCGCTCCTTGCTTTCCGCCCATACATCGAAGGAAGCTCGGGAAGAAGTTGATGCGTTTTTTACCGCGCATCCGGACTTCCCCTTGATGCTTTCCAATAAGATTAAGCAGCAAGCGAGTCATTTGTATTAAAGTAAATCATTATATTTGTCCTTGAGAACGAATTAATAAGAAAGGAGCATTTGTATGACGGCAATGGAACTAAAATGCCTAAAGATGGATTTGGTCGAAGAATTGTTAAGCATCGATGAGACAGAGATCAACTTGCTCTAACATCTACGACAAAGCAGAACGTGAATCTATAAGCTTGAAAGAGATAGAAGAGTTGCTTCGTAAGAACGGATTGAAGTAATATCGATATTGTGATAATATTTTGTCAGAAATATTTGTTCTTTCAATTATTATTGTAACTTTGCGACGTAAATAACAAAAGAAATGAAAATAACGACTACATTATATCACCATCATCATTACAGCGGGCAATAGTTCGGTGGGCTGAATGGTATGTATGTACTCATGATAAAAAGATAAAGGCTTGCCGTTTTGCGGTAAGCCTTTTTTTGTTGATATTTATAATATAAAAATAAGATATAGTTATGTTGAGAATTGCGGTACAATCGAAAGGCCGTCTGTACGACGAGACCATGATGTTGCTTGAAGAAGCAGGTATTAAACTAAACAGGGGCAAACGCATCCTGTTATTATCGGCAAAAGGTTTTCCGGTAGAGGTATTATTCCTTCGTGATGATGATATTCCTCAGTCTGTAGCTAACGGTGTGGCGGATATTGGTATTGTCGGAGAGAACGAGTACGTAGAGAAAGGGCAAGAGGCGAAATTGATCAAGCGTCTGGGCTTTAGTAAGTGCCGTCTATCCTTAGCGATCCCCAAAGATGAGGAATATAAGGGGGCTGAGTGGTTTGAGGGAAAAACGATCGCTACTTCCTATCCTGCGATCCTACGGTCTTTCTTGGAGGAGAGAGGCGTGAAGGCGGATATTCATGTAATCAGCGGCTCCGTGGAAATCGCCCCGGGCATTGGCTTGGCGGACGCTATCTTTGATATCGTAAGCTCCGGTAGTACTTTGGTAAGCAATCAATTGAGAGAAGTGGAGGTAGTCCTTCCTTGTGAGGCTTTATTGATCGCTAACAATAATCTATCCAAAGAGAAACTGGAGATCTTGGATGAGCTTCTATTCCGCTTTGAAGCGATTCAAGTCGCCGAGGGCAAGAAGTACGTGTTGCTGAACGCTCCGAAAGAAAAGCTGGATGAGATTATCGAGGTGCTTCCCGGTATGAAGAGCCCGACCATAACGCCTTTGGCAAACGATGAATGGGTCTCTGTTCAATCCGTGATCGCCGAGAAGCATTTCTGGGAAATTATTGGTAAACTAAAATCATTGGGGGCTGAAGGTATCTTAGTGCTTCCGATCGAGAAAATGATTGTATAATATGGAGATTATAAAATATCCCGGACGTGAGGAATGGAGCTCACTAATCAAACGTCCCGCATTGGATGTAACCACCTTGTTCGATACGGTCCGTACGGTATTGGACGAGGTACGTGAGCAGGGTGACATCGCCGTAAAAGCGTATGAGGAAAAGTTTGATAAGGTGCTCCTTTCTTCCCTTCAAGTCTCGGAAGAGGAGATGCGGGAAGCGGATGCCTTGGTCGCTGAGGACTTGAAACAGGCGATCCGTACGGCAAAGGCGAATATCGAGAAGTTCCATGCCTCGCAGCGTTTCGAGGGAAAGAAAGTGGAGACTACCCCGGGAGTCACTTGTTGGCAGAAAGCGGTAGCGATTGAGAAAGTCGGTTTATATATTCCGGGCGGAACGGCGCCTTTGTTTTCCACGGTATTGATGTTGGCAGTGCCCGCACGTATCGCCGGCTGCAAGGAGATCGTATTATGTACGCCACCGAACCGGGAAGGGAAAGTACATCCCGCTATCCTGTTCGCCGCAGAGGTCGCAGGTGTAAGTAAGATATTCAAGGCTGGAGGAATCCAAGCGATAGCGGCGATGGCCTATGGGACGGAATCGGTCCCCAAGGTGTATAAGATCTTTGGCCCCGGTAATCAATACGTGACGGCGGCAAAGCAATTAGTAAGCCTGAAAGAGGTCGCCATTGATATGCCCGCCGGACCATCCGAGGTAGAGGTGATCGCGGACGAGACAGCGAATCCCGATTTTATCGCCGCCGATTTCCTCTCGCAGGCCGAGCATGGAGTGGATAGCCAAGCGATCCTCGTAACCGCTTCGGAAACGATCGTGGAACCCGTGGCCCGTGCCATCCAAGAGCAACTCGATCGTTTGCCCCGAAAGGAGATTACCGAGAAATCATTAGCGCACAGCCGTATCATCGTATTGAAAGATTCGCAGGAAGTCGTAGACTTCACGAACCAATACGCTCCCGAACACTTGATTATCCAGACGGCGGATTACACCGCTATCGCGGAGCGAATCGAGAACGCCGGCAGTGTCTTTATGGGTCCATATACTCCGGAAAGCGCAGGCGATTATGCTTCCGGCACGAATCATACCTTGCCGACCAACGGCTATGCCAAGGCATATAGCGGCGTGAACTTGGATAGTTTCATCAAGAAGATCACTTTCCAAGAGATCACTTCCGATGGTATCCGTGCCTTGGGTAGTACGATCCAAACCATGGCGGCCAACGAGCAGCTGGATGCTCACCGCAACGCAGTAACAATTAGATTGAACACGATATGAAAGACCTGAAAGATTTAGTAAGACCGAATGTTTGGAATTTGAAACCGTATTCATCCGCACGTGATGAGTTTCATGGGGATGCCTCCGTTTTTCTGGACGCGAATGAGAATCCGTGGAATATGCCGTATAACCGTTATCCCGATCCCTTGCAGTGGAAATTGAAGGATCGTCTGGCCGTGTTGAAAGGCGTGGACCGTAGCTCGATCTTCTTGGGCAATGGCAGCGACGAGGCCATCGATCTGGTGATCCGTGCTTTTTGCGAGCCGGGATTGGATAGTGTGGTGACGATCTCGCCGTCGTATGGCATGTATGAGGTGGCAGCGAATGTAAATAACGTAGAATGCCGTAAGGTTTCTTTGGACGAAAACTTTGATTTGGACGCGGAAGCCGTATTGGAATCGGCAGACGAGTGGACAAAAGTGATCTTCCTATGTTCCCCGAATAACCCTAGTGGCAACAGTCTGGATCGTGGCTCGATCTATAAGATCTTGAAGAATTATGAGGGAATCGTGGTGATCGATGAGGCTTATATCGACTTCTCCGCTTATCCCTCTTTCTTGAAGGAATTATCCGGGTTCCCGAATCTGATCGTTCTTCAAACCTTGTCGAAAGCGTGGGGAGCGGCGGGTATTCGTTTGGGTATGGCATTCGCCTCTCCGGAGATTATCGGTGTCTTGAATAAGATCAAATATCCGTATAACGTCAACCAGCTTACACAGGAGAAAGCTTTGGAGCTCTTGAACGACGAGGCGACCATGAAGCACCAAGTGAACGAGATCCTCACGGAGCGTAACCGGCTGGAGAAGATCCTGTCCGAGCCTCCTTTCTCCTATCAAGTATATCCTTCGGACGCTAATTTCTTGTTGGTGAATGTCGCCAAGGCGGATGCCATGTATAATGGGCTCGTGAAGAAAGGGATCGTAGTGCGTAACCGTAGCAACGTGCAGAAATGCCGGGGTTGCCTTCGTATTACGATCGGTACGCCGAAAGAGAATGATAGCTTATTGAACGCGATGAAAAACATGAAATTATGAGCACGAGGAAAAGAGCGTTGTTTATCGACCGGGACGGCACGCTTGTAAAAGAGCCGCCCGTAGATTATCAATTGGATAGCTTGGAGAAACTAGAGTTTGTCCCGAAGGTGATGCGTAACCTCTATTTCATTCGCGAGCGGTTGGATTTCGAGTTCGTGATGGTCTCCAACCAAGACGGGCTGGGTACGCCCTCTTTCCCGGAGGAGACTTTCTGGCCTGCCCATAACTTGATGTTAAAGACGCTGGAAGGCGAGGGGATCGTGTTCGACGATATCTTGATCGATCCTTCTTTTCCCGAGGATAATTCCCCGAATCGTAAGCCTCGTACGGGAATGCTCACGAAATATATGACCGGTGAATACGATCTGGAGAATAGTTTCGTGATCGGGGACCGCCTTACGGATATGGAGTTGGCCCATAATCTGGGCGCTAAAGGTATCTGGTTGCGCCCGGAGGAGGGAGCAGAGAGTGAGTTGGCGGCTTACGCTACCTCATTGTCTCCCGCCTATATCACGGATGATTGGGATAAAATCACCGAGTATCTGTTTGCTGGCGAGCGTCGTGCTGTCGTACGGCGTGCCACGAAGGAGACGGATATTTATGTGGACTGGAATCTGGATGGAACCGGAAAGACATCGATCTCTACCGGGCTTGGTTTCTTCGATCATATGTTGGACCAGATCGGTAAGCATTCCGGTACGGACCTCACGGTACGGGTAAAAGGCGACCTGGAAGTCGACGAGCATCATACGATAGAGGATACGGCGATCGCCCTTGGCGAGGCGATGCTGAAAGCGCTGGGTGATAAGCGAGGGATCGAGCGTTATGGGTATTGCCTTCCGATGGACGATTGCTTGTGTAGCGTGGCGCTGGATTTCGGTGGCCGTCCTTGGTTGGTTTGGGACGCTGAGTTCCACCGTGAGAAAGTAGGGGATATGCCTACGGAGATGTTCCTCCATTTCTTCAAGAGCTTGAGCGACGCTGCCCGCATGAATTTGAATATCCGTGCCGAGGGGACGAACGAGCATCATAAGATAGAAGGTATCTTCAAGGCTTTGGCCCGCTCGATCAAGATGGCGATCCGACGAGATATTTATCGGTTTGAGCTACCGAGTACGAAAGGGCTCTTGTAATCTGTAAAAAACACTACTGTATTTGTGCACGAATACAGTAGTGTTTTAGTCTGAATACTATTGTGTTTATCCACAAACACTATAGTGTTTTCGACTCAGATTCTATGACATCAGATAAACCGATAAAAGCCTATAGAGGATATTCCTCGAAAGCATATAGAACCGTGGAGAGATACCTTTCTCCTGTGTCCGGAAGCAACGCCACGATCGTTTTTCCCTCATTCTCCGGAAGTTTAGCTAGTTCCACGGCGGCGTATACGGCGGCTCCGGAAGATATTCCTACCAGCAACCCTTCCTTCCCGGCCAGTTCCCGGCTGGTACGGATCGCATCATCGTTCGTTACTCGCAGGATCTTGTCAACTACCTCCCCGTTGTAGATCTTGGGGATAAAGCCAGCTCCGATGCCCTGTATCTTGTGCGGGCCGGGCTTGCCCCCGGAAAGTACCGGTGAATCGCTAGGCTCTACCGCTACGATTTGTACGTTCGGGTTGTGAGCTTTCAATCCGGCACCGACACCGCTGACCGTGCCTCCGGTTCCTACGCCGGCTACAAACAGATCGACTTTACCATCCGTATCACGCCAGATCTCCTCGGCGGTCGTACGGATATGTACGGCCGGGTTAGCGGGATTCTCGAATTGTTGTAGGATGATGGAACCGGGAGTCGCGTCACGCAGTTCCTCCGCTTTGGCGATGGCTCCTTTCATGCCTTCCGCCCCGGGGGTGAGGACGAGCTGGGCACCTAACGCTTTCAATAAGTTACGACGCTCGGCACTCATGGTATCCGGCATGGTCAGGATTAATTTGTAGCCTTTCGAGGCGGAGACAAAAGCGAGTCCGACTCCGGTATTACCGCTGGTCGGTTCGATAATGGTAGCGCCGGGTTTCAACAAGCCTTTAGCCTCGGCGTCCTCGATCATCGCCAAGGCGATGCGGTCTTTTACGCTACCAGCCGGGTTGAAATATTCCAGCTTGCCGATTACTTGGGCTTTAAGGCCCTTGCTCGCGTTGAAATTAGAGAACTCCAACAGGGGAGTGTTGCCGACAAGGTCGGTCAGTTGTCTTGCTATTCTTGCCATATACAAATGAATTTTGTTGTTTCTGGATTCTTTTATTTATATGACAAAGATAGTGGATGGATTGTTTACGGCATATACCATAAACCGGGTATTTTTTTACCTCCTTCTATGCGTCACGCACAAAAGGAGGTTACAATCATAATTATATACAAGTCTGAAAGGACTCTCTTTAATGTCTGCCTCCTCCTAAGGCTTGGTAGAGGTTTACGGTGGCTTGAAGCTCGTCAAAACGATCCGTTACTTGGGAGAGCTGGGCGCTGAGCAGGGTTTGCTGTGCCGTGAGCACTTCCAAATAAGTAGTGTTTCCATGCGTCATCAGCAATTGGGTGCTACGCACGGCATCTTCAAGCGATTCGATTTGGTGTGTACGCAAGTCGATCTTTCCCTTTGCGGTCTGGGCTTGGGTAAGTGCGTCGTTCACCTCTTTTCCGGCGTTGAGCACGGTTTGTTGGAAAGTGAGCTTGGCCTCCTCTTGCTGCGCTTTCGCTATTTTCAATTGGGCGATATTCGCTCCTTTGTTAAATAGCGGTTGCGTGAGGGAGCCGACCGCCGATAGTAATAGTTTACCCGGATTTACGATGTAACTGCCTGCGCTGTTTGTCCACCCTGCGCTGCCGCTAAGACGTAGCGAGGGATAAAAATTGGAGCGTGCGGAGGCTGTCCCGTAGAACGCTTGCGCCAATGCGTACTCGGCGCTACGTACATCCGGACGGTTCGATAGCAGCTGCACCGGGATGCCGATCGCCAGATCCGGGGTCAAGGACTGCTCTTCCAATCTTCCTCGCTCAATATCCTGAGGTGTCTCTCCCAATAAGACGGCAAGCGTATTCTCGGTCTCCCGGATGGTCTGTTCCAGATCCTTAACAGAGGTCTCGATGGAGTAGCAAGTAGCCTCGGTTTGCGATACGGCCGCCTCGGTAGTCATGCCGGCTGCCATTAACGCTTGGGTGGCACGAAGGCTCTCTTGCCATCTCACGGCGGTTTCCGTCGTGATCTCGTATTGCCGATCCAGCATCAATAGGGTATAATATAAATTGGCGATGTTGGCGATCAGTTGTGTTTGTACGGCTTGGCTATACGCTTGGCTTTGCGACAAGGCGGCTTTTGCTTGTCGTTTGGCGTTTGTCAGCCGGCCGAAGATATCGATCTCCCAACTGGCCGATACCGGGACGTTGTATGTCCACGACGCTTTTGCCTTATTGAAACTACTTGTCGTGCCCTGTGGATCTAGGGAGAGCGACGGGAGGTAGGAGAGGCGGGAGGTCATTAACGCCGCCTCGGCTTCTTGTACCTTTAGATGGGCGATCCGCAGATCTGTATTATTGGCTAATCCCCGTTCGATCAAGGATTGCAAGGCCGGATCGGTGAACAGGTCCCGCCAACTGATATTCCCGATGGAGAAGGTATCTGCCGGGGTTATCTCCTCCCGGTATAGATTCTCCGGGAGGGTGGCGACAGGCTCGTATTTCTTGTAAATGCCGCAGCTATTCAACGCTAGCGTCGCTACGGCAAAGAGTATGATGTTATTCTTCATATACATTATATATATACAACTGGATAGATTATTTCTTGCTATCTAAATATTCTTTTCTTTCTTCGGCGGCCTCTTTTACCTCTTCTTGCACCTGCCAATCAAGGGAACGCTCGAATTGGATCGGGCGTAGTTTCTCTTGCAGGTATTGGAACGTGATGAATAAGCAAGGCACGATAAATAACAAAGCCAATGTACCGATCAACATACCGCCAACGGCACCGGTTCCCAACGAGCGGTTTCCATTAGCGCCTACGCCGTTGGAAACGATCAATGGCAGCAAACCGAATATCATCGTAAGAGCGGTCATCAAGATCGGGCGCAGACGAACCTTCGCCGCGCTAAGAGCGGCCGAGGTCAGGCTCATGCCGGACAAGCGGCGCTGGGTAGCGTACTCCGTCAATAAGATGGCGGTCTTCGCCAACAACCCGATCAACATGATCAGACCGGTTTGCAGATAAATGTTATTCTCCAATCCCATGAACTTAGCGAACAAGAAACTACCCATCAAACCCATCGGTACGGAAAGAATCACGGCGAAAGGAACAAGAAAACTCTCGTACAAGGCACTTAGGATCAAATAAATCATCAAGATACAGATACTGAAGATGATAATGGTCGTATTACTCTGCTGGTTCTCCTCACGGGTGATACTACCGAAGTCGTAGCCATACCCTTTCGGGAGCGAAGTGACCGCTGTCTCTTTTACCGCTTTGATAGCATCCCCGGAGCTATATCCATTGGCCGGTACGGCATTGACGGCGATCGAATTATACATATTGAAACGGGCTAAAGATTCGGCACCGTATACCTTGGTCAAGGTGATAAACTGACTAAGCGGTGCCATCTCGCCGTTCGACATGCGTACGAACGTATTATTCAAGGAGGTCTCATCCAGACGATATTTAGGATCGGACTGTATCATCACCTTATACACCTTCGAGAAGCGGTTGATATTCGACACATATTGCCCTCCGTAATAACCGGAAAGGGTTGATAGAACAGCATCCGGAGTGATTCCGGCCCGCTTGCATTTCGCCGCGTCCACATCCACGCGCCATTGCGGGTACTTGATATCGAAGGTAGAGTAAGCCGTAGCGATCTCGGGCCGTTCACGCAAGGCTGCGAGATATTGCTGGGTCGTGTTAAAGAAGGTCGTTAAGTCTCCACCGGCCTTGTCTTGCGTATGCATTTCCAATGCGTTACCCATACCATATCCGGGGATCATGGCGGGGGCGATGGCGAAAATCGTAGCGTCCTTGATATCTGCTGTACGGCCATATACCTGTCCGATCACGGCTTGTACGTTATCTTCCTTGTCCGGGCGCTCATCCCAATGTTTTAGTTTCAAGATGAACATACCGAAAGAGCTACCTTGTCCGGCCAGCAAACCATAACCGGAAACCTTGGAATAAGATTGAAGCTGTGGAATCTGGTTGATCCGTTGCTCGATATTCGTCATGATCTTGTTAGTCGTAGCCAAGGAGCTTCCGGAGGCCGTACTTACGTTGACAAAGACCGTACCTTGATCCTCATCGGGCACCAAGCTGGATTTTGTCGTGTTCATCAAGACGATAAGTAATACGATGGAGCATGCCAACAGCGACCAAGCCAGCCATTTCCGCTTGATAAAGAACAACACCCCGTGCTTATATTTCTTGATGACCGAATCGAATGCGGCGTTGAACGCCTTACGGAAACGTGCGGCGAAGTTATTCTTTTGGGTGCCGTCCTCGTTGATGTAAGGCTTCAATAAGATAGCGCAAAGCGCCGGGCTTAACGTTAACGCGTTAACGGTAGAGATACCTACGGCCGCCGCCATCGTCAAGCCGAACTGCGTATAGAACGTACCGGATGTACCGCTCATGAAGGATACCGGAATAAACACGCCCATAAATACCAATGAAGTAGAGACGATGGCGGATGTCAATCCTTTCATCGCGTCCATACTAGCCATATAAGAGGACTTATATCCAACGTCGAACCGAGCTTGGACTGCCTCTACAACAACGATCGCATCATCCACCACCGTACCGATCACCAATACCAAAGCGAATAAAGTGATCAAGTTGATGCTAAATCCGGCGACCGTCATAAAGGCGAACGTACCGATCAAGGAAACTACGATCGCTACCAACGGAATCAGCGTAGAACGGATATCCTGCAAGAAGACATATACCACAAGGATAACGAGGATAATGGCCTCTATCAAGGTTTTTACAACCTCATGGATCGAGGCGTACAAGAAATCATTCGTACTCATCAATTTTACGACCTCGATACCTTTCGGGAAGTCTTTCGAGGCTTCCTCAAGAAAAGCGTCGATCTTATTATTCACCTCCGTGGCATTCGATCCGGCTGTCTGGAAAACCATACAGGAGATACCCGGCTTACCGTTTGTTTGTCCGATATAGGCATAACTCTCCTTTCCTAACTCAATGTCTGCTATCTCTTTTAGCTTCAATACCTCTCCATCCTCGGTGGAGCGGATCACGATATCGCCGAATTCCTCCGGAGTAAGCAGGCGTCCGCTATATTTCATGGTGTACTGATACGTCTCGTCCGAGTTCTCGCCTAAAGAACCCGTGGCGGACTCAATATTTTGCTCGGCCAACACGGAGGTCACGTCCGAGGGGATCAATTTGTATTGGGCCATAACGTCGGGCTTCATCCAGATACGCATACTGTAATCGCCACCCATAACCATCAACTCGCCGACTCCGGAGATACGGAGTATCTCTGGTTTTAGGTTGATGCTGATGTAATTACTGAGGAAGTTCTCGTCATAAGAACCGTCCGGGCTATAGAGCGAGAAGATCTGTAACATACTGGTCTGGCGCTTGGAAGTCGTGACACCCACTTGGGTAACCTCGGCCGGCAATTGCCCGGTCGCTTTCGATACACGGTTCTGTACGTTTACGGCGGCCATGTCCGGATCGGTTCCTTGTTGGAAATAGATCGTGATCGTGGCGGTACCGGAGTTGGTAGCCGTGGAGGTCATGTAGGTCATATCTTCCACGCCGTTGATCGCCTCTTCCAAAGGGGCTACGACACTCTTCTGCATGGTCTCGGCATTCGCCCCGAAGTAAGTCGTACTGACCATAACGGTAGGAGGGGCGATATCCGGATATTGTTCTACGGGCAAGGTGAAAAGCCCGATGATACCCGCAACCATAATCGTGATGGAAATTACGGCGGACAGTACGGGGCGTTCTATAAATGTGCTAACTTTCATTGTTCTTAATTTTGTTTTACTTCAATCGGTGTTCCTTCACGCAATAAACCTACGCCTTCGGCTACGATCACGTCGCCGCTATTCAATCCGGCGTTTACGATATACTCTTGTCCTCCGTTCACACGGGTCACTTCTACGGGGGCGGATTGCGTCTTGCCGTCCACTACCTTGAAGACAAATACCCGGTCTTGGATCTCGAACGTGGCGGCTTGGGGAATTACGACGCAGTTATCGTATGTAACCGGAATGATCACATTCCCGGAGCCCCCGCTATTCAATAATTGCTCCTCGTTCGGGAATGCGGCACGCAAGCTGACTGTTCCGGTGTTTTGATCGATAATGCCGCTGATCGTCTCGATCTTTCCCGTTTGGGGATAAAGCGATTTATCGTTCAGTTGAAGCTCTATCTCGGGCATATTCTCCAAGGCTTTGTCTTTCGAGCCGTATTGACGGGTCAAGGCCAATAGCTGATTCTCGGTCATGGAGAAATACACATACATCTCGGAATTGTCCGATACCGTGGTGAGCGGTTTGGGCAGGTTTGCGCTTACTAATGCGCCTACACGATAAGGCAGGGTTCCGATGACGCCGTTCGAGGGGCTTTTCACTTCCGTGTAAGAAAGGTTGTTACGGGCGTTTATCTCTTGTGCCTCCGCTTGGGCTAATTGGGCTTTTGCCGAGAGTAGAGTGTTGTAGGCGGTCTTTAGGTCGAACTCGGAAACTACTTTGTTTTTATACAATTCTTGTTTACTGTCGTAGGTCAGTTGCGCTGTCGCTACAGATGCCTTAGCGGCCTCTACGTTCGCAATGGCGGTGTTTAAGGCCGCTTGATAAGGAACTTGATCAATAATAAATAAGACTTGTCCTTTTTTTACACTCTCGCCTTCCGTTACGCAGAGCTTTGTAATAAAGCCGGATACTTGCGGATAAATATCGATGTCCTGTTTTCCTCGTATACTCGCCGAGTAATTATTGGATAAAGTTTTCTCCGAAGTGAATACGGTCATTGTCGTATACCCTGAACTTTGTTGGATTACAGGGCTTTGTTTACACCCAACAGCTACGATACACCATAAGGCGATCGCAGTCTTCATCAATCGATTTTGCTTTTTCATCTTAACTAATACCTATATTTTCGGATGCAAAGCTACTCGCTTATCGGCGAACCATTGTTTCCACAATGAGGCGATGATTGTTCATTTTGAGATGGAATGATCCGTTATATGCTAATGATCTCTTATATTCGCGGGCAAAATAGTAGACATATGAATCCATTTGAGATAGAGAGAGGAGAGTCGTTCATAATAGGCGATTCCGATTTGAGGGAGTTATTGGATCGTCCTTACAAGAGCGGATATGGCATGATCTTATTTTGCTATAAAGGAACGGCGAATATATCCGTCGATTTGAGCCGATGGGATATCCGGCGCAACACGGTGATCGTATTGATACCGGATACGATCCTGACGTTGAATGCGAGTAGCGAGGATTTCAAGGTACAATATATATCCTTTTCGAAGGTCTTGTTCGACGAGGCCGTATTCCGGCTGGATCCGCCCTTTTTCCGCTTCATAAAGGATAGCCCTTGCTATACGCATCCCGCCGATCAGGAGGAGACCATAAATGTGATCATCCGGCTGTTTTGGCTGATTTACATGGATCGGAATAACGTGTACCGTGATATGATCGTGAAAAACCAGTTGCAATGCTTCTTCCTTAATATGTATGATAAGACAAGGTACTCCTTTTCGAGCCGCCAGCAAAATGGGTGCAACCGTGGGGAGGAGTTGTTCCATAAGTTCATCAATTGCATCCATGCCCATTATCTCGACCAGAAAGAGGTCTCTTTCTATGCGAACGAGCTTTGTATCTCTCCCCGTTATCTCTCCACTATCACCCGGCAAGTGGCGGGCGAGTCGGCGAAGACCATTATAGACCGGCATATCATATTGGAGACAAAGGTGTTGTTGCGTACCACGGAAATGACCGTGCAGGAGATAACGAACCACTTGAACTTTCCCAGCCAATCCTATCTGGGACGGTATTTCAAGAAGCATACGGGGGAGTCACCCATAGAGTATCGAATGAAAAGGAAGTGATACCACTTACTGCAAGGCGGGTTGCAGTAAAATAGCCATGAGGTTTTGTCCTTATAAAGCTGTGGAAGCTTTTCCCGTTTGCCCTTGATCGAACGTATCCGTGATTAAGGTAAGAGCACCATCTCCCGTCACGTTGCAAGCCGTACCGAAGCTATCTTGCAAAGCGAATATCGTAAGCAATAATGCCGTTCCCGCCTCGTCGAAACCTAGGATAGCGATGATCAGGCCCAATGAGGCGAGCACCGTACCGCCCGGTACGCCGGGAGCGCCGATCGCGAAGAAACCAAGCAAGATGATAAATACGAACATCGTCGTGAAGTCCGGCATGCTGCCATATAATATTAGCGAGACGGTCAATACGAAAAACACTTCCGTCAAGATAGAGCCGCATAGATGGATGTTCGCAAACAGGGGGACAGTCACGTCAATTACTTCCTCTCGCAAGATCTTGCTTTTCTTGGCGCAGGTCAAGGCCGTGCCCAAGGTGGCGGCGGATGACATGGTGCCTAAGGCTGTCAAATAAGCGGGTCCGTAGTATTTCAATACGCCCCAGCTATTTTTCCGGGAGTAGATCGATGCGACTACATACAGTAAGGTCAACCAGATGTAATGGCAAATGATGACAATCAACAGGACGGATAAAAAGATAGGCAACTGCTTTGTAATCGCCCCCTCATAACTAAGGACACAGAAATTTGCGGCGATGAAAAGCGGCAGGACCGGCATCAAGACCCGTTCTACCAATTTAAGTACCATGTTCTGGAATACTTCCAGCAACCTCTCCATCTCCTCGGATTTAACCCATGCGGTAGAAAGTCCCAGCATCACGGCCAATACCAATGCCGACATAACGCTCATCACTGGCGGAATCTCTAGATTAAACAACATGGGAGGGATGTCTTTTAGACCTTCCGAGGCGGTTTGAATATGCAAATGCGGTATTAATTCATAACCCACAACGGCGCCAAAGGTAGCGGCGCCAACCGATGACAGGTATGCGATACTAAAAGCGAATAATAAGACTTTGGATGCGTTGCTTTTCAAGCGGGCGATAGAAGGCGCCACGAATCCTAGAATGATCAACGGAACCAAGAAGAAAATAATCTGTCCCGTAATTTGTTTTACGATCATGACCGCTTTTAACACAGACTCGTTTACGGCAAGCCCAACCAGAAGTCCGATCAAGACGGCCAGTATCAACCGTACGATCGTGTTGGAAAGAATCTTTTTCAGCATATTCGGATGTTTTTATTTTTCAATGACAGCAAATATAAGATATTTTCTTGTGTGAATGGGTGAGTGGACAATTTTGATTACTTTTGTTTGATGAAAACAAGATCGTTGGTTTGTATTTTATAATCAAGTAATATGAAAAACATGAAACAAGCTTTACTGGTAGCGGGTTGTTTATTGGCTACCACTACGTTATTTGCCCAGACCGAGAAAGGGGACTGGGCTCAGTTTGGTCGTTATGCGGAGGCTAACAAGACCGTGAAAGTTCCTTCGAACGTGGTATTTATGGGGAACTCCATTACAGACGGATGGTGGCCGGCGGATTCGACTTTCTTTATCCGGAATAACTTCGTAGACCGTGGGATCAGCGGACAGACAACCTCGGAGATGCTAGTTCGTTTTCGCCAAGACGTTATTAACTTGAAACCGAAAGCCGTGGTGATCTTGGCGGGAATCAATGATATCGCTCACAATAACGGTGTGATCGCCTTGGAAAACGTGTTTGGGAACTTGGTCTCTATGGCAGAATTGGCGAAGGCAAATCATATCAAGGTGATTTTCTGCTCCGTATTGCCGGCTTATGATTTTCCTTGGAGATCGGGTATGCAACCGGCCGATAAGGTTATCCAGCTCAATAAATGGATCAAGGAGTATGCGGATAAGAATGGTTTGACATACGTGGATTATCATTCCGCCATGAAAGATGAGCGAAACGGATTGCCCGCTAACCTGTCGAAAGATGGTGTGCATCCTACCTTGGAAGGCTATAAGATCATGGAGAAGATCGTGCTGGAGGCCATTCATAAAACCGTGAAGTAAGCAGATGAGAAACTATTTATTGGCTTTATCTTGTTGTATGGCTTTATCTTGTTGTACGCAAGTGAAAGTTTCCGAGGTATATACGGCGGCGGCAGAGAACTCTTTACGTGCTCCGGCCGTTCCTTTGGTCACGATCGACCCCTATACAAGCGCATGGTCGTTTGCCGATCAATTGAATGATGAGTCGGTACGGCATTGGACCGGCCGTGATTATCCGCTTCTAGGCGGTATACGAGTAGATGGTAAGTCATACCGTTTCATGGGAATGGACGATATACAGGTGACCTCGGTGATCGGTATGGCCTCGGATGGCTTATGGGAGGCCGATTATACGATGTCTCAGCCTGCCGGCGATTGGTTCGCCGAGGCTTATGATCCGAAAAGTTGGAAGCGGGGAAAAGCCGCTTTCGGAACGGAAGATAATCCGAATCGTTCCACGCCTTGGTCTACAGGAGATATCTGGGTACGTCGTACGTTTGACTGGCCTTCGGATGAGCAAAAGGATGCCCTCTACCTCCAATATTCGCATGATGATAATATCGAGGTGTATCTAAATGGAAAGCAAATCGCCGTGGCAGGGAACGGTCTGGACTATGATTTGCTGAAAGAGATACCGGAAGCGGTGGCGGAGAGCTTGAAGCCTACGGGTAACGTGTTGGCCGCTCATTGCCGGAACAATGGGGGAGGCGCTTATGTGGATATGGGAATCATGCGGAAGGTGAAACGAGGAGATACGTTCGATGAGAAAGCGATCCAGAAATCCATGAACGTGACGCCTACGCAAACATTCTATACCTTTGAGTGCGGTGGCGTGAGTCTGGACTTGATTTTCACGGCTCCTTTCTTGCTGAATGATCTGGAGGCTATGACTTCTCCGTTTAATTATATAACCTATCAAGTCCGTTCCATCGACGGTAAAGATCACGACGTGCAACTATACCTGGAAGCCACGCCGCAATGGGCCGTGAATACGATCGATCAAGAGGTGACTTTCGAGAAAACGGAAACCCCTGATTTAATTTACCTGAAGACAGGAACAATCGATCAAGAGGTTCTGGCGAAAACCGGGGATGATGTACGGATTGACTGGGGATATTTCTATTTGGCTATCCCCAAGAAACCGGGAGTCTCCGCAACGATCGACGAGTATTATGCTACGAAGAAAGCTTTCATGACTACTGGTAATTTACCGGCTGGATCGCAAAGTCTCTCTTCGGATATGCGTGAGCAAATGACAGTCCTCGCTTATACGGACCCGATCGGCAAGGTCTCCAAGGAAACCGTCTCCGGACATTTGATGATCGGTTACGATGATTTATATTCGATCCAGTATTTCCAAGACAACCGGATGCCTTATTGGAAGCACGACGGAAAGGTGGATATTCATCAGGCGTTCGAAAAAGGGGAGGCTTCTTACGAGGATCTGATGCGGCGTTGCGGTTCCTTCGATTCTTCTTTGATGAGCGAGACGAGTGCCGTAGGAGGGAAGAAATACGCCGAGCTATGCGCTATCGCATATCGGCAGGCGATCGCCGCCCATAAGTTGGTGACTGATAAGGAAGGGACTCTCTTATTCCTTTCGAAAGAAAATTTCAGTAACGGTTCTATCGGAACAGTGGATATTACGTATCCTTCCGCCCCCTTATTCTTAGTATACAACACGGATTTATTGAAGGGAATGATGAATCCCATTTTCTATTATAGCGAGAGCGGACAATGGAAGAAACCTTTTCCGGCTCACGATGTGGGTACCTATCCGGTTGCGAACGGTCAAACCTATGGTGGCGATATGCCCGTGGAAGAAAGTGGTAATATGCTTGTGCTAGCGACCGCTATAGCAATAGTGGATGGCAATGCTGATTATGCCGCCCAACATTGGGAGGTCTTGACTACATGGGCGAATTACTTGTTGAAGGAAGGCCTTGATCCGAAGAACCAACTTTGTACGGATGATTTTGCCGGACATTTCGCCCATAACACGAACTTGTCCATCAAGGCAATTATGGGAGTTGCCGGCTACGGAAAATTGGCGGAGATGTTAGGTAAGGCCGATATCGCTAGACAATATACGGAAGTCGCCCGTGAGATGGCCGCTAAGTGGGTGAAGATGGCGAACGATGGTGATCATTACCGCCTGACTTTCGATAAGCCGGGCACTTGGAGCCAAAAATATAATCTGGTCTGGGATCGCTTGCTGGGCTTGAATATCTTCCCAAAAGAGGTTGCCGCTACGGAAATGGCTTATTACAAGACAAAACAAAATAAATATGGTTTGCCGTTGGATAACCGGGAGGATTATACGAAGTCCGACTGGATTTTATGGTCCGCTTGTTTGACCGGATCGATGGAGGATTTCAATGCGCTGATGGTTCCGGTCTGGAACTACGCCAACGAGACGACTTCACGTGTTCCTCTAAGCGATTGGCATTTTACTTCCGATGGTACGCAACGAGGTTTTCAAGCCCGTTCGGTTGTCGGGGGATATTTTATGAAGATGCTGGAAAAGAAGCTAGGAAAATAATGTCATTCTAAGAAACGGAAGGAGGTCATTCCTTCCGTTTCTTAGTTTTGCGCATATGGATATTCACAGGGAGCGATGCCTGTGATCTTCTTAAATATAAGGCTGAAATACTGTACGTTCGGATAACCTAATTGTCGTGCTACCAAAGCGGGAGTATTACCGTTTTTCAGTAGCATTGTCTTAGCCACGCTCAATCGTTTGAACTGAAAATATTCCTCCAGTGTTTTGCCGGTCTCGAATCTTAACAGGTCGTTGAAGTAAGCGACAGAAAGGTCCAGTTCTGCCGTACAATATTCGGCGGTGGGTAGCTGGCCGTTCTCTAATTTACCGGAAATGATATACTCGTCGAGGAGCCTTTCCAATTTCTCCAAGATAGCCTTGTTCTTATTTTCCCGGGTAATGAACTGTCGCTCATAATAGCGTGTACAATAATCCAATAATAATTCAATGTGGCGGGATAGAATGGTACCACTGTGCGTATCGATGGCATGGTGAAGCTCGTCCTCGATGTTTTCCAGACAACACGTAACTTTGGCTGTCTCACGTTGAGAGAGATGCAGAGCCTCTTCTTTGTGATAAGCGAAGAAGGTATAGTTCTTAATAGGGTTGTCCAATGACGTGTGGAACAATAGGTCGGGATGGAACGCTAAAAGGTACCCTTTGTTGGGTAGCGTATTATTCTCGCTCATGCGGAAAATCTCACCGGGTGTAAGAAACACCATCGTAGCGTTGGAATAATCGTAATACTTACGTCCGCAACAATAGCAACCGTCCGGGCAGTCTTCTATCAAGAGGATCGCGTAGAACTCGAACTTTACGGCCTCTTGCTCTAGGTTCGGGCTCTCTAGATTGATGAGGCTTACTTGTGGGTGCAGCGTCTTGCATCCCAAGCACCGGTTACATTCATATACAGTCTTAATATCTAACATCTTCTTGAACGCCTTCTATAGATTCGTTGATAGACCGATCTGCGCACGGTATTCACTTGGCGTGTACCCTACCCGTTTCTTGAATAGCCGACAGAAGTGCTGCGGATATTGGAAACCGAGGGAATATGCGATTTGGCTGACTGTGTCCGCCGTGCCGGAGATACGTTCTTTGGCTAGCTCGATTACTTTCTCTTGGATGTATTCCTGCGGTGATTTGCCGGTTTCCTTCTTGAACATGTCACCGAAATAGTTCGATGAGAGGCAAAGCTTGTCGGCAAAGTATTTCACCGTAGGCAATCCGTCCTGTTCGGCGAGTGTACTTTCGAAATACTCATCCAACAGGTTTTCGAAACGTGTCAGCACATCCCGGTTTGTCTTGCCTCGGGTGATGAACTGCCTTTCATAAAAACGCATACAATAATTAAGCAGCAGTTCGATATGGTTTACAAGTAAGGTTTTACTATGTTTATCCACGCCATGTTCCAGTTCCATACGGATGATCTTCAGGCAATCCATCACGATAGATCTTTCTTCTTCCGAGAGATGCAACGCCTCGTTTACCTCGTAAGAAAAGAACGTATATTTCTTTATATTCTTTCCGAGTGACGTTCCACGCAGTAAATCGGGATGGAAAAGAATACCATGTGCGTTTACTTGGACTTTATCGGTTGTCGGATTTGTTTCCGCAGTTTGTCCGGGGGCGAAGCAAACGATCGTGCCTTCTTGGTAATCGTATGTCTGGCGTCCGTATTTGATATCGCAGGCTTTCTCTAGTTTTAGATACAGTGCGTAGATGCCGTAATTGAAGCGGATGAGATCTACACTACTCGTCGCTTTATTCAAATCTATGACACTGACAAGCGGATTTAGGGTTTCGAGGCCGTATAGTTTGTTATATAGGTCTACACTATCTAAGTTAAGTATCTTATCCATAAGCCGTACGTATTTAATCAATAATTCTGTACGCAAAAATAGAGGATAATTCATATATAGTTATAACCCTAATTACGGATTATATAACCATTGTTACGGATTATGTGTATTTACAGGCTTTCTGGCTGATTCCACAAAACCTGTAATTGAGGTCATGACATCCGTAATTTGTCTACAAAGGGATGCTATTTGAGCCTCTATCTTTGCCTTCGTAAAAATAAATAAGGAACGACATGAAGAAGTCATTAAGAGAATTATGTACGGCAATAGCCATATGCTTTTGCGCTACGGGAAATCTGTTCGCTACAGACAATCAAATTAATACCGATCATACAATGGACAAGAATTTGAATCTAATTAAGGATTGGGATAAAGTATTCCCACAGAGTGACAAGGTGAGCCATAGTAAAGTTACTTTTCGTAATCGCTATGGCATTACGCTTGCCGCCGATATGTACAAATCCAAGCATGCGGATGGAAAATTGCCTGCTATCGCTATTAGCGGTCCGTTCGGTGCCGTGAAGGAACAATCCTCGGGTTTATATGCCCAGAAATTGGCAGAACGTGGATTTCTGACGATCGCTTTCGATCCGTCATATACAGGCGAGAGTGGCGGAGAGCCTCGTTATGTAGCTTCTCCCGACATCAATACGGAAGATTTCTGTGCGGCCGTCGATTTCCTTTCGACACGTGATGATGTGGATGCGGAACATATCGGTATCCTCGGTATCTGCGGATGGGGAGGCATGGCTCTTAATGCGGCGGCTATCGATACTCGTATCAAAGCGACCGTAACCTCTACGATGTACGATATGAGCCGTGTGAACGCTAATGGTTACTTCGATGCGATGGATGCCGACGCACGTTATGAATTGCGCAAGCAACTCAATGAACAGCGTACCGCTGACACAAAGAACGGCTCATACGCCCTTGCGGGAGGTTTGCCCGATACGTTACCCGACGATGCGCCCCAATTCTTGAAAGACTACTACGCTTATTACAAGACGAAGCGTGGTTACCACAAGCGTTCGCTCAACTCGAATGGCGGATGGAACAAGACCTCGGCTTTATCGTTCATCAATATGCCTATACTCTCGTATAGTGACGAGATTCGTAGCGCCGTATTGATTATTCATGGAGAGAAAGCGCATTCACGTTACTTCAGCGAGGATGCTTTCAAGAAACTGAAAGGTGACAATAAGGAATTGCTAATTATACCCGGAGCGAATCATGTCGATTTATACGATCAGATGAGTGTCATTCCCTTCGATAAGATTGAACGGTTCTTTGTAGAAAACTTTAAATAAGATTCATTATGCAACAGATAAAGGATATGGAATTTAGTGGTGAGCGTCCTTTGTTCGCCTCTCACGATTTACAATTAGACAATGTCGTTATTCATGCCGGGGAGTCGGCATTGAAAGAGTGTAGCAATATCATAGCCATAGGCTGTCGTTTTGAGGGTAAATATCCGTTCTGGCACGTGGATGGCTTCACCATCAAGAATAGCCTGTTTACCGAAGGTGGACGTGCTGCGTTATGGTACTCCCAAAATCTAGTGATGACGGATACACGGGTGGAAGCCCCAAAGATGTTTCGGGAGATGGACGGTATCAGACTGGAAAACGTACAACTACCCAATGCTCAAGAAACCCTTTGGCATTGCCGGAACGTGGAATTGATAAATGTGCAAATAGATCATGCTGATTATTTATTTATGCACGGCGAGAACATTAAAATCCGGAACTACGCTCAAAATGGAAACTACTCGTTCCAGTATTGTAAGAACGTGGAAATCCGTAATGCGGTCATCAACTCGAAAGACGCTTTCTGGGATACGGAGAATGTTACCGTATACGATTCCGAGATTAACGGCGAGTACTTGGGATGGCACTCGAAGAACCTGCGTTTGGTAAATTGCAAAATCTCGGGTACACAGCCGCTTTGTTACGCCCACGATCTTATGATGGAGAACTGTACGATGGCAGATGATTGCGATCTAGCCTTTGAATACAGTTCCGTGCAGGCGACTATCAATAGCCCGATCCGTAGCGTGAAGAATCCCCGTACGGGAAGCATCACCGCCGGAAGCTATGGTGAGGTAATCCTCGACGAGAACATTAAGGCTCCGGGTAATTGCCAACTGAGGCTATGGAATGAACGTACTTGCTTTTCCGCATAAAGAATATGAGATATAACTTCGATGAAATAGTGCCTCGTACCGGTACGAACTCCTATAAATGGGATAGCGCTGTGGATACGGATGTTCTACCGATGTGGGTGGCCGATATGGATTTCCGTACGGCACCCGTTATTATCGAAACCTTACGGCAACGTGTAGAACATGGTATTTTCGGTTATACTCGAGTACCGGATGCATATTACGAAGCGGTGACAGGCTGGTTTGAACGTCGGCATGGATGGCAAATACGAAAAGAATGGATGATTTGTACCTCCGGAGTTGTTCCGGCAATTTCTGCCGTTATCAAGGCGCTAACCGAGCCGGGTGATAAAGTACTGGTGCAGACTCCGGTTTATAACTGTTTTTTCTCGTCCATCCGCAATAACAGATGTGAGATTATCCGCACCCCTTTGTCTTATGCCCATGATACATTCACGATTGATTATGAGGATTTGGAGAAAAAAGCCGCTGATCCGAAGGTAAAGGTCATGCTGTTGTGTAATCCTCATAATCCCGCTGGAAGGGTATGGACACGTGAGGAACTAAGTCGTATCGGCAAGATCTGTATCCGTAATGGCCTAATAGTCGTATCAGATGAGATACATTGCGAACTCGTATTTCCGGGATATACTTTTACACCGTTTGCATCTATCTCAGAAGAATTCCTACGGCATTCCGTGACATGCCTGTCGCCTAGCAAGGCTTTCAATATCGCTGGATTACAAATCGCCAATATCGTGTGTTACGATGAGAACCTACGTCGGAAGATAGACCGGGCAATCAATATCAACGAGGTATGCGATGTGAATCCTTTTGGTGTAATAGCTACCATAGCGGCCTATAATGAGGGAGAGGAATGGCTGTCGCAACTGATCGATTATTTATGGCAGAATTACTTATACATGAAAGATTTTTGCGGGAAATATCTGCCGGACTTTCCGATAACCTTGTTGGAAGGCACTTATCTTGTATGGATGGATTGCCGTAAGTTAGGTAAATCATCGGAAGAATTGGAGCACTTGCTGATCGAGAAAGCGAAGCTATGGCTCAATGCCGGAACGATGTATGGAGCAGAAGGCGAAGGCTTCATGCGTTGGAATATCGCTTGTCCACGTTCCTCGCTGATAAAGGGGGTGGAGCTGTTCAGGGATTTTGTAGGCTGTGCCTGTTAAAGAATAGTGATGATAGAAAACGTGAGAAGGGGAAAACATCTATTGCTTTCCCCTTCTTTCATATATCTCTCACTAGATAAAAGATTCGTTTTACTCGATCTCGATGCTATGTTTTACCGGAGTAAGAATGAACGTGAACTCATAGTCGCCGTAAGGAATCTGGTATTCCGGGAGTGCGATAGTTCCCCAGCTATTTACACAGCCTAATCCCATCTGTACCTTATCGAGACAAAGGTTTGTCAAGTCGGCTTCCTCTACTTCTGGAGAGTGTCTTTGATCCTTTCGGGCACCGTCGTCCAAAGACTCTATCGTATAATGCAAAGCGGAAGCGGAGAATGGGGCAGAGGCTACGACCTCGATACCGTTGCCAGCCTCGTTCAGCATTTTCCACCAGCGGATATCCGATTTCGTTCCATTCTCTTGCGGACGGATATACGAATAGAATTGCTCGTCTACGGTCTGGCGGTAAATAGCCAAGTCCGCGTTACCCTTGCGGTCGATATAATTCTCCACGGGACCACGGCCGTAGTATTCGATATTCTCGAAATATCTCGGCATCGGCATTTGCATACCGAAGCGGAACATGGGGGATACCTTGGCATTCTTGTCTGCTGTCATTTTCTGGGTAACCTTGATCGCACCCTTGTTATTGATCACGTACGTCAAGTTCAACTTGGCGGATACGGTCGGCATATCGTAAACGGCCTCTACGATCACTTGCTTGTTCTCCATCCGTTGGTTAAGAGAAGTCAGCTTCATTTCCGGATTCTTCCATGCGGCGTACTTCTTCTGTAGGCCAGCTCCGAAATCATTGTCTGTCGGCGCACGCCAGAAGTTAGGAGTCAAAGCCTCTCCTTCCTTGATCATGTCTTGGCCGTTTACCTCGTATTTGATCAGGTAACCATTCTCACGGTTGAATTCGGTACGGAAACCACAACCTTCCACGATCAGGTAATTGGCGTCGTTATCTTGTACGGCTGGAGCCTTGGTTTCGATATTGGTTGTTTCCACGTTTTTCAAATCCATAGATGGAGCCTTGTACGGGTTCAACGTCAGCTGATCCTTGGCCACGGTATGTCCGGCGGGTAATAAGCCCTCACGGTTCTTCAGTTTATAAGATACATTCAGCAACCATTCCGTGCATTGGCAAGTCTCGCCTAGATCCAATCGGATCGTTGATGTTTGTTGGGGAGCTACTTTCAGGTCATCGACACGTCCGCTACGAACAACCTTGCCACCTTTCAGCATTTCCCATTCCAGATAATAAGCGGAAAGGTCACGGAAGAAATTCTCGTTGTACACCTTGATCTCACCTTTCGACAGATCGCCGGGGGTTGTCCAGATATCTTGGTAATAATACCCCACCTCGTACATATGCGGGTTCGGAACACGATCCGGGCTGATCAAGCCGTTATCGCAGAAGTTATTATCGCTAGCGTCGAACTTATTGAAATCGCCGCCATAAGCATAGATCATTTTCCCGTTCTTGCCGGTCCAGCGCACGGATTGATCCACGAAGTCCCAGATGAAGCCCCCTTGATATTTCGGGTATTTACGGATCAAATCCCAATATTCCTTGAAACCTCCTTGAGAGTTACCCATGGCATGAGCGTATTCACATTGTATCAAAGGCTTTTGCATGGAGTTATCCTCGCTGTATTTAGCGCAATCCTCGTAGTTGTAATACATCGGGCAGAAGATATCGGTCTTTCCGTTCTTTCCGGCCTGTTCGTATTGTACGGCACGGCTGGGGTCTTCGTTCTTGATCCAGTCGTAAGCGGCCTCGAAGTTAGGACCGTATCCAGCCTCGTTACCCAAGGACCAGAAGATGATACTCGGATGGTTGAAGCCACGTTGGACGTTACGTTGGTTACGTTCCAGATGCGCTTTCTTATAAGATGGGTTCTTGGCTAACGTCTCCTCGCCGTATCCCATTCCGTGAGACTCTATATTGGCTTCGGCTACGACATAGATACCGTATTTATCGCAAAGATCGTACCAGAAGTTGTCATCGGGATAGTGGCAGGTACGAACGGCGTTCAAATTGAATTTCTTCATGATCTGTATGTCCTGTATCATGCGTTCGCGTGAAACGACATAACCGCCATCGGGATCCATCTCGTGACGGTCGGCACCCTTGAAAAGAACCGGTTGCCCGTTCACGAGTATCTGGGCGTTCTTTAATTCGATCTTACGGAAACCTACTTTTACGGGGATTACCTCGATTGTTTTGCCTCCCTCTTTTAAAGTAGCCCGTAAAGTATATAGATAGGGAGTCTCCGCAGTCCATTTGTGGGGAGAGGAGACTTCTATCGTCGTGCTGACCTTTCCGGAAGCGTTCAAGGATTGGGTAGTGACAGCTTTATTCTGGGCATCCAATAGTTCAAGCTCTACTGTACCTTTACCCTTCATGGTCAGGTTGACTGCCAACGAGCCATTTTGGTATTGAGCGTCCAGATCCGGAGTCACACGTATATCGGCGATCTGTTGCTTTGGGTTACGGGCGTATAAATAACAATCACGTCCGACACCGCTGTAACGGAAGAAATCTTGGTCTTCCAGATAAGTGCCATCACACCAGCGGAATACTTGGAAAGCAATCAGGTTTTTTTGTCCGGGTTTCAAGTAAGGAGTTAAGTTAAACTCCGCTTCCAGCTTGCTGTCTTCGCTATAGCCTACGTACTTCCCGTTTACCCACAAATACATATTGGAGGTAACGGAACCGAAATGGGCGATGATCTCTTTTCCGTTCCAGCTGGCAGGAACCATGATCTCACGACGGTAGGAACCCACATGGTTATTAACGGTAGGGACCTCGGGCGGGTTGTTCTTGAATTGCTCACGCCAAGCGTAACCAACGTTTACGTAGAGAGGATCTCCATATCCGTTCAGTTCCCATACACCGGGCACAGGCATATTGTTCCATCCTTTGTCGTTGTAATCGGTCCGCCAGAAATCGGTAGGACGAGCGTCAGCGTTCTTTACCCAAAAGAATTTCCAAGGACCGTTCAAGGTCATGAAGTTCTGGGATTGTTCCTTGGCGTCCTTCGCTGCCACCTCGGCGGTCTCGTAGGCGAAGAAATTGGCGTGCATCGGGGCACGGTTTACGGCGTTGACCTCGGGGTCTCGCCACTCATTCGACTGGGCTACCGCTGTGAAAGCCAAAGCGGCAAACAGTCCGGTCATAAGTTGTCTTTTCATGCTATTATATTTTTAATCTGCTTTACGGAATTGCAAAACTAAGAATAAAATTCCGGGTATGGCAATAATTCCGGCGGAAACTAACAGGGCGACACGTAAAGAATAGAAATCATTTAGCCAACCTATAAATGGGGCGATGGCAGCGAATATCAAGCGGATCACAAAGTTACGGATCGACAAGACCGTAGCCCGCATCTCCGAGAAGGTCATTTGATTAATGTAACCTTTCAAAATCGGTGTGGCGAAGCCCCGGACTATATAGAAAATGAACAAGATCGCTAATCCCCAATAAGTAAGGTTATAAGCGAGCGATATATATCCACCTACGATTATAAGTAGTATAAACGTGTTTGATTTACGCATCCCGAAATACCGCTCTACCTGATCAGAATAGAGGGCGGACAATCCCACAGTCAGATTGAGCACGGTCCAAATGACACCGTAATAGGAGGTCGGGGTTTCCAACTTCATCAATACGGGCTGCACGAACCATGCCATCGTTAATGTAGCGGCTCCGATGATACCGGAGAACATGATGTTATAGCATAGCTTACGGTTCGTGACCAAGGAATATTTCAAGATGCGGAGAATCTCGGAAACCGGGTTCTGCACCTTGCTCTTAGTATTGAATTCCTGCAAGGCGAACGCCGCTGGAATGCCGATAAAGGCGACAAACGCTTGGGCGTAAAACGGCAATCGCAAGGAATAGGCGGCCAGCAATCCACCGAATATCCCGGCGATGGCCTCGGCGAAATTACCGATCATCGTGATACGTCCCTCATACCGCAAATAAAGTTCTTCTTTTTTATATCGTACGGTTGTATCGTAGAGCAGCGCCGAATCCGCTCCGTTTACCAAGGTTTGCCCGGTTCCCAACAAAATCTCGGCGAAGAGAAATGCCGTGAAAGTGGAGGTGAAAGAATAACATAGGTACCCTCCAAAGAAAAGTATACAACCTAGAATCAAGCATTTCTTACGCCCCCATACGTCCGCCAGATAGCCCGAGGGAATCTCCAAAGTGACAGCGGCGACCGAGTAGACACTCTTCAAAATAAACACGTCTTGTAGTCCTAAACCATGATCCTCGTAGAATAGGACAATGATAGGCATTACGAGCGAGAACCATTTGGAAAACTTGATCAGATAGAGAGCGAGTATATTTTGTTTCATATTTTTCAACGGGATTGCCCTGTCGTTTTTATTTAGACACGCGAATGTATGAATTCTTTGCCAATAGCCTGAACTTTTTTAGGAAGCTTCTGTTCTTTTTGAAAAAGGAAAAATATGGTATTCAATCAACTTGATATTCATTTACTGATTACGGCCATTTGTGTCATATCATCCGCCTTGATATGCTATACGATCGGGGTCTGGGGCGAGCGTTTCCAAGGACAGTTAAAAGCGTGGCATCTTTGGTTTTTTGTATTAGGACTTTATGCGGACGCTATTGGAACGGGCTTGATGGAGCATATCGCCCAACTGACCCATTTACATGATACGGTACATACCGTAACGGGAATTATCGCTATTTGCTTGATGCTGATCCATGCGATCTGGGCGATTTGGACTTACTTTAAAGGTTCGTTAAAAGCCAAACAGCATTTCAACAGATTTAGCATTGTTGTGTGGTTCATCTGGTTAATTCCTTATTGCATCGGTATCTACATGGGGATGTCTCTCCATAAATAGAGGCCATCGCTCATATATCTTGAGAAATAAATCGTACATTTGGTGATATGTTTACTATATAAACGAGGTGATCGCCCTCTACGAGCGTTCCGCCGAGATGAATCCATTCTCCTCGAAGTTCGATGCTTGGCAAGCGTCAATTAACAGAAGAGGAGAAACTAGGCTATGAGCTTTTCAAGGAAAAAGGGCTATGTGCCGAGTGCCATATCTTGGATCCCGACGAACGGGCCGGGAAGGTGCTATTCACCGATCATACCTATGATAATCTGGGGATTCCCTCAAATCCGGGCAATCCATTCTTTAAGGTTTCGGCTCCCTATAATACGTGTGGTAAGGATACGATGGATCTTGGCTTGGGCTCACGACTGCGTGATCCGGAAGAATACGGGAAGTTCCGTGTGCCTACGCTCCGCAATATCGCTCTGACAGCTCCATATGGCCATAATGGATATTTCAAGACCTTGGAGGAGATCGTACATTTTTATAACGTAAGGGATGTAGAGGATTTCCCCCCGGCGGAATATCCCGAGACCGTAAATAAGGATGAACTGGGGAACTTAGGTTTATCTCAGGAAGAGGAGACTGCGATTGTCGCTTTTTTACGAACATTGACGGATTGCATCAAATAAAAATCAGTCTTTCCAAAAACTTTCTCCAGCCCTTGATAGTTTTCTTATAAAATAAAAAGAAGAGTTTAAACTATGGCGAAGAAAGTTGCGGACCAGTTAGTGGATACGCTGGAAAAAGCAGGCGTACGACGTATATACGCCGTGACAGGCGATAGCCTGAATGAGGTGAACGAGGCTGTTCGGAAAAACGGCAGATTGCGGTGGATTCATGTCCGTCATGAGGAAACGGGGGCTTATGCCGCTGCGGCGGAGGCCCAGTTGACAGGCGAGTTGGCTTGTTGCGCAGGTAGTAGTGGCCCCGGGCATGTACATTTAATTAATGGGCTGTATGATGCCCAACGATCCGGAGCACGGGTCTTGGCGATCGCTTCCACGATCCCTTCCCGGGAGTTTGGTACGGAATATTTCCAAGAGACAAATACGATCAAATTATTCGATGATTGTAGCTATTATAACCAAGTAGCCACTACGCCGGAACAATTTCCCCGGATGCTTCAAGGCGCTATGCAAGCGGCGATCTCATCACGTGGGGTCGGGGTGATCGGACTTCCCGGTGACTTGGCGGCAGAGAATGCTACAGCGGGTTTGTCCTCTACCTTTTCTTTTCCTACGCGACAACGGGTTTGTCCCGCCGAACAGGAAATCCGGGAATTAGCGGATTTGTTGAATAACGCGAAGAAAGTGACACTTTATTGTGGAATAGGTGCGAAAGATGCCCATCCGGAATTGGTGCAGTTGGCTAAATTACTGAATGCTCCGGTAGCCTATTCTTTCAAGGGTAAGATGGAGATCCAATACGATAATCCGAACGAGGTGGGGATGACCGGTCTATTGGGCATGCCTTCCGGCTATTATAGTATGCATGAGGCAGAGGTGTTGGTGTTGTTGGGAACCGATTTTCCATACGAGGCATTCATGCCAGAGAGCAACACGATCGTACAGGTGGATATCAATCCGAATCGTCTGGGGCGTCGTGCCAAGATACAAATGGGGCTTTGTGGCGATGTGAAGGATACTTTGGATGAGTTGATTCCGTTGATTCACCAGAAAGAAGATAATAGTTTCTTGCGGGAACAGTTGGCTAAATATGAGAAAGTTCGGGAAAATCTCCGTTCTGCCGCCACTGTCCGGGGGAAAGAAGAGAAGATACAGCCAGAGTACGTGATCTCGGTCGTAGACGAGCTTAGCTCGGACGACGCCATATTTACCGTGGATACGGGTATGACTTGTGTATGGGGTGCCCGCTATTTGCAAGCTACGGGTATGCGGAAGATGTTGGGATCATTCAATCATGGCTCGATGGCGAACGCCATGCCGCAAGCGATAGGGGCGGCATTGGCTTATCCCGGCAGGCAAGTCGTGGCGTTGTGTGGTGATGGAGGTATCTCAATGTTGTTGGGCGACCTTGCTACGATCGTGCAATACCATTTGCCGATTAAATTAATCGTATTTAATAACCGTTCCCTAGGAATGGTAAAACTTGAGATGGAGGTGGCCGGACTGCCGGATTGGCAGACCACGATGCTGAACCCGGATTTCGCCCGGGTCGCCCTTTCAATGGGAATGGCGGGCTACAACGTGATCAACCCCGACGATGTATTCCCCACTTTGCAGAAAGTGTTTAACGCTGACGGACCGGCCTTGGTTAACATCATGACCGATCCGAACGCATTAGCGATGCCTCCCAAGATTGAGTTCTCCCAAATGCTTGGTTTTGCCCAGACCATGTATAAGTTAATGATGGAGGGGCGAAGCAAGGAGGTCTTGGATACCATCGATACGAATCTAAAACATTGGAAAGAGGTGTTTTAAACTCTCAAAAGAGCTGGATAACCGCTTTAGATTTCGCGCTTTGAATGGCAGCGTCCAATATCCGCACTACCATTAGGTTATTCTCCAACGAGGAAAGGTCCGTGGGAGGTACGTCAATCTCTTTACGGACAGCGGCTTTCAAGAAATAAAAGGAATCATTATAAGGAGCGTTCAAGGAAGGTGCTATTTCTTGGCGCTCCTTTCCGTTGGTATAAATTCGCATTTCCTTAGGCGTATCTTGGTAAATATATCCTTTGTCGCCATAGATATGCATATCTTTTCTACCCATCGGCCAACACCATGATCCCATGATCTGGACGGTTGCGGAAGGATATTCCACGATAATAGTTGCGTCATCGTCTACCTTGGGATAAAGATTCGGTTTATTCTGCCGTAGTACGGCGTATACGCTAAGAGGCTTTTCATCTTTCATGAGACGGGTGGCTAAGTTGGCTCCGTAACATCCAAAATCGATAACTGCCCCGCCGCCATTCAGCACGGGGTCGGTTAACCAGTCCGTGAACTCTTTTCCGCAGTTGATCTCGAAGGGACCTTGATGCCCGTCGTATACGTTGATACGATCGATCTTCCCGATAGCACCGCTGTCGATAAGGCGGAATGCCTCATGGTTGGTATTATACCACGTAGTCTCGTAGTTGGTAAGCAACAAGATATTTTTCTCACGGGCGAGCGATGCCATTCGGGTAGCATGTTCGTTATTGACGGCCAATGGCTTTTCTACCATAACATGTATGCCTCTCGGTGCGCAAGCCTCTACCACACGAAGATGGTCGTGGATCGGCTCGTATACGATGACTGCCTCCGGATGGGTCTTATCCAGCATCTCGCCAAGGTCCGCATAGAATAGGTTAGGATCCAGCTTATCCCGCAGACCGTTATGTTCCCGTAAGTAATCATCTTTCTCGGCGACTCCTACAATCTTGAAATCGCCTCTATCCAAACGGCTTATCACCTCCCATAGATGTCCGTGGGATACTCCTGCCACGGCCAGTCGCAAAGGCTCTCCATCTTGCCCTTTCGCCGTGAGAGTTAAGAACGTAAATGCACATAACATAAGTAAGTAACGTGTGATCTTGTGTATATTCATGATATTATCTATATATAGTTTTTACAAAGATATACGATTATTTCTTACCTTTGCAACCCATTACTTATTCAGATTAAGGAAAACAGTATAATTTAGAAATATAAAGAAATGGCAAAAGAGCTGAAAGAACTTACACCGAGAAGTGTAAACTATTCGCAGTGGTACCAAGATTTGGTAATTAAGGCAGATTTGGCGGAGAATTCCGCCGTGCGTGGTTGTATGGTGATCAAGCCTTACGGATATGCTATCTGGGAGAAGATGCAACGTATCCTAGACGATATGTTCAAGGAAACCGGTCATGTGAACGCTTATTTCCCCTTGCTGATCCCGAAGTCTTTCTTAAGCAAAGAAGCTGAGCACGTGGAAGGATTCGCCAAGGAGTGCGCCGTGGTTACTCACTATCGTTTGAAGACAAATCATGACGGTACGGGGGTTGTCGTAGATCCGGCAGCTAAACTGGAAGAGGAATTGATCATTCGCCCGACTTCGGAGACCATTATATGGAATACATACCGTAACTGGATTCAGTCTTACCGTGACCTGCCTATCTTGTGCAACCAATGGGCGAACGTGATGCGCTGGGAAATGCGTACTCGCTTGTTCCTTCGTACGGCTGAGTTCTTGTGGCAGGAAGGCCATACCGCTCACGCTACTCGTGAAGAAGCGGAGATAGAAGCTAAGAAGATGCAAGACGTTTATGCGAACTTCGCAGAGAATTATATGGCAATGCCGGTAATAAAGGGCGTGAAGTCTGAGAGCGAGCGTTTCGCCGGTGCTTTGGATACCTATACGATCGAGGCGATGATGCAGGATGGAAAAGCTTTGCAGGCGGGAACTTCCCATTTCTTGGGGCAGAACTTCGGTAAGGCTTTCGACGTTACTTTCATCGACAAGAACGGTAAGAGCGACTATGCTTGGGCTACTTCTTGGGGTGTTTCCACACGTTTGATCGGAGCGTTGATTATGTCTCACTCTGATGATAACGGTTTGGTATTGCCTCCACATTTGGCTCCGATACAGGTTGTGATCGTACCGATCTACCGTAGCGCTGAGCAATTGACGCAGATCAGCGAGAAGGTCGCTGGTATCGTGGCTAAATTGAAAGCGTTAGGCATTTCCGTGAAATATGATGACGCTGATAACAAGAAGCCGGGCTGGAAGTTCGCTGAGTACGAGTTAAAAGGTGTTCCCGTGCGTTTGGCTATGGGTGGTCGTGATTTGGAGAATAATACGATCGAAGTAATGCGCCGTGATACTTTGGAGAAGGAGACGATCACTTGTGATGGCATTGAGGAATACGTGAAGAATCTGTTGGAGGAAATCCAAGCGAATATCTTCAAGAAAGCGTACGATCACCGTGAGGCTAACATCATAAACGTAGATACGTATGAGGAATTTAAGGAGAAGATCGAGGATGGCGTCTTCATCATGGCTCACTGGGATGGAACCCCAGAGACAGAGGAATTGATCAAGAACGAGACAAAAGCTACGATCCGCTGTATTCCTTTAGCTGGAGATAAGACTCCGGGTAAGTGTATGGTGACAGGTAAACCGTCGGCTTGTCGGGTACTGTTCGCCAGAGCTTATTGATTGTTATGCTAAAAGATGAAATAAAATGGGGGATGCTTTAACCGAAGGGCATCCCTCTCTAAGAAAATGAGCTACCACGAATTTATACTTGTCGTTAACTTTAGTAGCATCATTATCTTGGTGTTATTGGCGATGTTGTTATTGATTGCCACTCGGTTTCGTGGCGAGAGTGGTTATGCCGCAGCGATTATCGTTCTTCCTAACATCCCTGTTTATATTTACAACATGAGCCGCATGCTTGGTTGGCATGATATAACGTTGTTCTTTTTCCCTATCAGTTATTCGGTCAATACGCTGTTGATGCCGTTGCTGTGGTTATTTACCCGCCGCAACTTTGATCTTGATCCTCGTTTCAAGCCTGTCCAATTGTTGCATTTTTTACCGGCGATTGTCTGTGTCGTTATCGTGTTATCCATTCCTATGCGGAAGCGTATGGAGAGTATACTTCATGAGGTCACCGGTGATGATACTTGGATCGGTGATTTTAACGCTGCCGTGATTACCTCGCAGATGATCGGTTATTTTGTCGCTATCTTTATTTATCTTTACCGGAAGAAGCAGTATATAAAGGATAATTGGTCTGATGCCGAATACATGCAAAAGGAATGGATTCCGAAACTTATGATCCTGTTCGCTGCCTTGTTTGTCACCGTGATGACCTGTTATGCGATTTGGCCTCGGACTGATGCTTGGTTGATACAGATATTGAATGTGATGGCGATGAGCTTCCTCGTCTATAATTTTATTGCTCATCCAACTGTTCCTTATATCCAAGGAACGTCACGGATGCTCGTTAAGGATGAGACGGTAGGGTTTCAGTCTATACCAGACGAGGAACAAATGAGAGATATATGTTCCCAAGTGAAAGAGTATCTGGAGACAACAAATGCTTTCCTGCGAAAGGACCTTTCCTTATCCATATTATCGAGAGAGACCGGTATTTACCAAAAATTACTTTCTCGGTCGATCAACGAATACTTAAAACAGAACTTCTTCGAGCTTATCAACGAGATGCGAGTGGGGGAAGCCAAGCGAAGGTTGCTCCTGCCGGAGAATGCTGGTCATACGGTAGATAGCCTTTATGAGGAATGTGGTTTTCGGACTCGTTCCACGTTCTTCTTGGCATTTAAAAAGGTAGAGGGTTTGTCTCCCGCCCAGTGGCTTAATTCGGTAAAAAAACATACGGATCAATAAACGCAACAGCTAAAAAGAGTACATAAACTCTTTCCGGGTCTGATTTTATTACTATATTTGTGTCGCTATCGTCAGATAGCGGACATATTTAGACACAAGGAAAGTGTTTAGCTTCGTTCTCAGAGATAAAATCTGGTAAATTTTTCACGGGAGAATAAGCTGTACTCTTCACGTCATTGTTATATGCTATACGTATATGGACAAAGGGCGTGGGCTGTTGCTTATTTACCGTACGGGTTTACCAGAGCCTATCTCTTAAATAAGTTAATAGTCCCACGCTTTCCTCATATTAATACTATCCGGATCGGGACTTACCGGATGTACATCTTCGAGGCATTATGAAAAAATATCTACCACGTTTCTCTTTCTTTTTAATGATTTTACTCCATTTCATCATGAAATCAGTCTGAATATACAGCTTTCGGACTTCTCTAAACATCTTGTTTTAGGTGATTCGGGAAATAAACACTCTCTTTGCGGTATCGATTGAATCTCTTTGTTTACTTCTGAAAGTATTTGTGATGATTGGTCTTGTTAAATACGTAGGAAATCACTCTTTGTATATAAAGCATTTTTGTTTTATATGCATTTTATTGATGTGGATACTCTCGCTGATACCTTCTTGTCATCGAGAGGGAGAGGTTGGTCTTTCCCAAAATGATCAGGTGGGTATAGATAGTGTGGTCTCGGCCTGTCCGGACATCGATTCTCTACAATCATGCCTAAGGTATTTCGAGAGAACCGCAAATGAGCTGGGAGTGATACTCGCCTATAAGGAATTAGGGGTACGTTACCGGGAAGCGGCCCGTTTTAATGAGGCGATAGGATGCCACCGGGAAGGCTTGCGATTGGCTATGCAACGGAAAGATACCTCGGAGGTCATACAGGCCTTGAATAATATCGGTACGAACTTCCGGCGGTTAGGTATCATGGACGAGGCCTCCAATTATCATTATAGGGCATTGTCGTTGTGCGAGAGACTGGGCGATAAGGAAAGCTATAAGGCAAGAAAAAACCGGACCATTTCCTTGAGTGGTATCGGAAACGTGTATCTAACATTGGAAAATTGCGAGATGGCCGACAGTATTTTCCGAATAGCGCTGGAAGAGGAACGTACCTTGGACAGTGATCTCGGCTTGGCCATGAACTACGCGAACCTTGGCTCTATCTTCGAGATGCGTGGCATGATGGATTCCGCTTTTGTTTATTACAATTATTCTATGGAGCATAATCGTGCGGCCGGGTCTGTTGTCGGCATCTCGCTTTGCCATAACCATATAGGACGCTTGTTCGAGAAAAAGGGACAATGGGATCAGGCGATACGCGAATATCGTAACGCATACGACCTTATGGTAGCGGACAACGATCTGTATCATTGGCTGGAATCGTGCCTGGCCTTGGCACGGGTGAATATCTACAAGGGAGATCTGCGAATGGCGGAGGCTTTTTTGGAGCATGCGGAGGGTGCCGCTAAGGTGACGCGGGCGTGGAAGCATTTGTCGAGCGTGTATCATCTGGATTACTTGCGTTATGAGAAGCTGGGTGATTATAAGAATGCCCTCAACGCTTATACATCAAGTCTCGCTTATGCTGATAGCATGCGAAATACTGAGAATATGAACCATATACAGAACCTCCGTGTGGACTACGAGAAAGAGAGGAGCAACCGGGAGCTTTCATTGATACAGAAGAATTATGAGATGGGGCAGCGTACCAAGAATATTTTCCTGATCGCTTGCTTGATCGTACTCTTCCTTACGGTGGTAGCGATGGGCTTTTTATGGTATGCCTTGCGGATGAAGTCCCGCAATCAGCAGGTGATGCGGCGCATGGAGGAGGTGAGGGCCAATTTCTTCACGAATGTCACGCATGAGTTTCGTACGCCGCTGACGGTTATCTTGGGTGTGTCGGAAGAGTTGCGGAAAGGGGGAATAGGCGAGGAGGAACTCAAGACCGGGCTGAATATGATTGGACGGCAGGGAAAGAACCTGCTGGAATTGGTGAACCAATTATTGGAAGTGGCGAAAGTGAGATCTGAGATTGGCGATCCGGAATGGAGGACTGGAGATATCGTAGCTTATACGAGCATGATCGTGGAAGATAACCGGGCGTATGCCCGCCAAGGGCAGGTAGACCTTTGTTTTACTCCTTCGGAGACGATTATCAGCATGGATTTCGTGCCCGAGTATTTCCGGAGGATCATGGATAACTTACTCCGCAACGCTATCAAGTTCACGCCGAGAGGTGGGAGGGTTGTCGTGACGATGGAGTGTGTGGGGAGTATGCTTGTCACGCATGTGGCGGATACGGGCTGCGGTATAGCCGAGGAGGACTTGCCGCATATCTTCAAGGCTTTTTACCTAGGTGAGACCGGAGGGGCAGGCACGATGGGCACGGGGGTCGGCCTTTCTTTGGTACGGCAGATGGTGAGGAGCATGGAGGGCCGGGGTTGGTTCTGAGTTTGTCGTGATGTTGCCATTGAGACATGGCGACTCTTATTATATCGGCCGGCTGCTTAATGGTGCGTATCAAATAGTATACGCACGAAACGGAGCGGAGGGGTTGGAGATAGCGGCGGAGCAAATGCCGGACTTGATCCTCACCGACTTGATGATGCCCGAGATGGATGGCTATGAGTTATGTAGGCGGGTACGTGAATCCGAGGTGTTGAACCATATTCCGATCATTATCATTACTGCGAAATCAGGAGGAAAGGAACGTGTCTGTGGCTTAGAAGTCGGGGCGGACGCTTATCTGGAGAAGCCTTTCAATGCGGAAGAGCTGAATATCCGGATAACAAAGTTTCTGGAACAGCGTCGTTTGCTGCGTGAGAAGTATTCCAAGGCTATGCGTGAGGGGACGGAACTGAATGTAAAACTAAACCCTGCCGACCAAGACTTCTTGGCTCACCTGAATGATTATATATATGCGTTGATGTCCAACCATGGCTTGAACTCGGACATGGTAGCCGATAAGATGTGCATGAGCCGATCCCAATTGAATCGCAAGGTCCGTGCCATCACGGGCTACAACACTTCTGCCTATATCCTGCAGATGCGCATGGAGAGGAGCAAACGCCTCTTGGCCTCTACCGAGGAACTGATCGGCGACATCGCCCTTAAATGCGGCTTCGAGGATGCCAATTATTTCGCCCGCCTTTTCAAGCAGATCTTCAATGTAACGCCCTCACAATACAGGAAAAGCCTCATTCAATGATTCCGTGTAGCGGGTACTTCCGTGTAGAAAGGGGCTATGAAATTGAGAAATCCATATTTAACCTCATCATTGGGAAATCCGAGGGTATAGATATTGAATTCCGGATTGAAATCCTTGATGGTCAGATAGCCACTTTGGTAAATCACCGGGATAGGTCGGGTGGCGTCGGCTGTACATGGAAATATATTATAAACCAATCCGGGTACAATCCATCCTCAAGAATAACTCTTGTTTATAGAGCGTCTGTTACGATGGGCAACGTGACGTGCTTACAATGGGCATTATAAGGAGCTAATAATGCCCATTGTTATTCTTCCATAGATTCTATCGGAGGCGATTCGGCCAGCTAGCATTTCTAATCGACTGCTCTTTAATTAGTTAATTATTTTCAATGCGCAGATTCTCTTGGTTTGTCCTAGTGAAATGCGTCGATTATCCTATAAGAATGCGTCATTTCTCCTCACGGGCGATCGCTCTCGGGGCTAATTTTGCGAATAAAGAAATCGGACGTTTCACCAAATCTGGTTCGAGTATGGAAGAAGAAAAACACAAGAAGCCTTTGCTTTCTTATGAGGAGGTGATCGAGGTCATCGATGAGCGCATCTCGCGTGACGAGCCTGCCACTGCCGACGAGCGGATCAAACGTGTCGAGGAAGTGGCCGAGCAAATGGAAGAAGAACGTAAAAAAGGGATATCGTGCCGTAAGAAGGTTTCTCGCTTTTTTCGGAGATCCTTGATAAATCTGGACCGATCCATCAGAAGGTGTTTCGGTAAATAAATAGGAATGAATTATTAATCTAATGAATTAAAGGAAATGAAAAAGCTAGTATTTATTTTATCTGCCATGTTGCTCCTAATCGGGACAATGGACGTGCAAGCCCAATGGGGAAAGAAACTCCTCAAGAAAGCGGGTGAGAGTGCCAAACGGGCAACGGAGAGGAACGTGGAACGGAAAGTGGAACAGACCGTAGACAAGGCTTTCGAGGGAGCGGAGGATGTGGTGACGGGGAAAGGGAATAATAATAATGAAAAGGAGGAGCCACCAACAAGTACAAATTCACAAGGGAATTTTGAAACTATGGATGATGGGGAAGATGTGGCACAGCAGGAACAGCAACAACCACAGCAATCACTCGAAATGACGTATGCCAAGAGTGACTTCGTGCCGGGGGATGAGATTATTTTTGAGGATGATGTGACCCGGGAACAGATAGGAGAATTCCCCAGCCAGTGGGATTTATTAAAAGGTACTGTTGAGATCGCTCAAATCAATGGCGATAAGGTGATACTTTGCGTGAGTCAGGATGATCCGGTCATTGCGCCGCTATTCGATAATATGAAAAGTTATTTGCCGGAAAAGTTCACGCTGGAATTTGACTTTTGGGTAGGGCCTTTTACAAAAAAGGGAGATGATGAGCCGGAAAATTGCTATATCGTACGTTTTTACAAACCCGAATCGGGAAGTCGTGTTCAAACTATCAATCTTGACGACTGGTATTATAGTGCTTCAGACCATCGTACACGCCTAAGATGGGACTTTATTCCTTCCTCTGGGGAGAACAGCCGTAGCGGAAGCGATGACTCTTTTCGGACTATCCCGAACTCATGGAACCACTTCTCACTGTCCTTCAATCAACGGGCAATGAAAGTTTACATAAATGGTATCCGCTATGCCAATATTCCGAATACGGTAGCACCCGGACATTTTGACATACAGTTTTATAGAGGCGGTGGATATTTTACGAATAACACTTCCATCCGCAACATACGTGTCGCCAAAGGCGCAGTGCCATTGTACGACCGCATGATGAGCGACGGTAAGTTCATCACGTATGGCATCACCTTCGATGTCGGCAAGTCCACCATCAAACCAGAGAGTATGGGTGAGATCAATCGTATCGTCAAATTAATGACCGATAACCCCGACCTGAGATTCTCCGTAGAAGGCCATACCGATAGCACCGGCAACGAGGCTTCCAACCAGACGTTAAGCGAGGCCCGCAGCAACGCCATCGTAGGTAAACTGGTTGAACTGGGCATCAGTGCCGATCGCCTCTCCGCTTCCGGCAAAGGACAATCATCTCCCATCGCCGATAACGGAACGGACGAGGGTCGTGCCAAGAACCGGCGGGTGGAGTTTGTCAAGATGTAACGAATAAGTGAGCGATATGAAAAAGAAATTCTACATACTGATGTGCTTGGCGAGCCTCGTCTTGATGGTGACGGCTTGCGGCGGCAAGGAGAAGATCAAGGAGAAGCTCCGTGCGGCTACCGAGGCCGTAAAGGAGCGGAAGGAAGCGGCCGCCTCCGAAAAGGGGAGCGATCTGGAAATGGATAAACAAGGCGACAGGCCGGATAACGGTGCCTTTGTCGATCCGTCGCTCACGCCGGCCCAGCGTAAGGCGCTCGACAAGGAGAATCCGTGGTTCGCTCGCAACTTCCGTATGGAACTGACAGCTAAGTCAATGGGGAACAAGGTGAACGTGGAAATACAAAAGTCGGGCAAAATCCTTTATTACCATTTCTGGAACAACTCTGGCAATGTCGAGACGCTTATCCTGCTTGACGAAGGCGATTATAAGATTTACCAGATTTCGTCTAAAAACAAGGTGGCGCAGCTAAAGGCGACTTCCGACTCGGACTATTATGCGTTCTTTTGCGACAAGATAGGGAATGTGTATGGCATTGTCCATACTGCTCAGAAAGAGAAAAAGGTGGAACAGGACGATAGCTTTGTCCAGTCCAGCACGCAAGAATCTGTCGGGGTAGAGGACGTGCGTTGGGGCGGCTTCGATTGTGAGAAGATCACCCGTGTCACTGGTACCGAGAACGACCTGAGTGCCGGGATGAAAGCCATAGGAGACCTCTTTGGCACTAAATCCAGCATGGACAACTCGATTATAGACTTGAAACATATCGAGACGACCGACATCGTCTGGATTGAAAAGAATAGCGGAGCTGTGGTACACCGCAAGTTCTCCGTGAAAGGAGGAGCCGGAATGGGTAACTATGCGGAACGGATGAAACCGCAACCCTCCGTCACGTTGCTCACCTTCTCGCCCGATCCGTCGTTGATACCGACCTCTCAGGAGGGCTATAAACTGGTGAAATAGGTATTCATATAATATAGAATGTATAACACGCTCAAATAAGAAAGCCATGAAGAAGCTATCGATTCTACTACTCAGTCTTGCCGCTATGGGAGCATTCGCTTTCGTCTTGCCTTCCTTGCCCACCGGGCAAAGTGGCGCTTATCCTACGGAAACGGCTTTTATGGCCGAGGCCGAAGAGATGTTCCAAAAAGGGAACAAGCTTTACGAGCAAGGCTATATGCTACAGGCGAACTACTATTACGGGCAAGCCGTGGTAGCCGTGGCCAGCCTTCGCTACGGGTTGAGCGAGCTGATCTACGTAAAACAGCGCGACGAGAGGGCCGCCGCCAAGAAAGCCGCCGAAGAGAAACAGCGCAAGGAGGACGAGGAAGATATGGAAGATTGGGGATGGGAAGATGAGGGAGGACTCCTTACTGCGCTTACCAACCTAATCGGGAAGCTGGATACGATGACCGAAAAACTGAGCCAGGAGCTTGTCAATATGGAATTGGATGAGGACAGCGAGCGGAGCGAGGCTTGGGACTTGTTGGCTACCCAAAGCATAGCGTCGCCTTACCCTTACTTCTTCGAGGCCATCTCGTGGGATTACAAGGGAAAGGAAGATAAGGCGAGAGAATGCTACGCCAACGCGATGTGCAACCCCGCTTTCCCGTCCACCGTATGGGATTTCTCCTATTGGCAGGACCTTACGAGCGGCGAGCTCAGGGCCATTGCCCGCAGGCTGCTCCCCAAGGAGGAGGAATACCGCAAGTATTTTCACCTGAGCACCTATAGCTGCCCGCACCATTACCTTAATTTCGACGATGACTACCTGACGGCGAAAGCCGCCGACACCTTGGTCGTATTACCCACGGCCGTGGGAGCGGCGCTCATGCTGTATGAGACGGCCGTACAGGCGAACCCCTTCAACGCACGCAATTTCGCCGGTGCCTCGTTGCTGAGCGTACAGAACGGCGATAGCGTAAAGGCCGCCTACTACCTGAACGAGGGGCTGCTGATAGATCCGGAGAATAAAGGATTGCAAACATTACTGAACGTATGGAAAGGAGGACACAAATGAAACGCATAGGATTCATATTTACCGTGATAACGCTATTCTGCTTGTCCGCTGTTTCCCGGGTGATAGCGCAATCGGATTGGAGCTTGATAAACTTCGACTTGATCAACCTGCCTTGCGAGCCGGGAAGCCATTCGTTGACCTATACCATGTATTACGGAGTCAACCCGTTTAAGGTTAAGTCGTTTAACGATATAGAGCGCCCCATCATCTTCGGGGGAGAGTTGGTCTGCACCAGATCCATCGACCTGAAAGAAAAGAAGGAGGCGGTAAACCGGGCCCTAAGCGACCTGGGCTGGAATTTCGCCACGCTGCGGCAAGTGATCGAAAGGGCGGCGCAAGCCAAGCCGAACGATATAACGAACGAGCAATTCTGGGACGACCTCGTGAGCATGAGCGGGTTGAACGGCCTGGCGGGAGACGCGTTGGCGCTGATCAGCGGCGTGAAGGATCGCGACAAGTATTACGAGGCGGAGAGGATACAGGGACGGCTCAAGAGCGAGGCGTACAAATACTTGGTGAATAAGACACTCAGCACGGTGGGTAAGATCTTCAGCCTGAAAGGGCGTATCGAGATCTTCTTGAACGCTCGAGAACGGGATAAGCAGAAATGGATCAACTGCGTGGCCGAGGACAATCTGGTCTCGCTCGCCCGTTTCTATCGCATCGCCAACAACCGCTTGTGGCAGATCGCGCAAACGAAAGGACAGACGTGGGTGCTGCGCATGAACGGTTCGGCCAACGCTCCTTTCTTTTATGAGGGAGAGATGTGCGTACAGCAATGGAAGATCAAGATGAAGCTGGAGAAGAGTTATCACGGGGCCAACGAGAAACTGACGGAGCAGCAGTTCTACGGGACTTTCGCTGGTGAGTACATCGGGTGGCTGGACGCCGAGGTGTTGTATGCAGAATTGGGATGCGCACTATTTTGTGGATAAGGAACTGCTACGTTTCGGACAAACAACGATCGTTGGAGACGCCCCGATGTTCGCCTCCGATATAAGGATAAACCAGTCGTATATGAAACTATGGGCGGAGAGCTGGGGCCTTGGCTTCAAGCACAGCACGAAACCCACGCAGGCCCACAACATATACCGCCTGCCGGTGAAGGTGGTGGTGAATATGCCTAAGAAACCGACCAAATCTGTTTACGCCAGCACGGAAGTATTCATGGGAGACAGGGAATGGATGCCGGGCGACAAGCCCCAGCCAGAGATCGAGACCTATTTCCAGTTGCAGCATAACGTGGCGGTATCCGGTACGGTCAGCGATGAGGGAATATCGTTCAAAGCCGATCACTACCTGAATTATTACGCCACGCGAGATTTCATCGTCATCGATGGGAACATAAACGACGGGCTTAGCATCAGCGGATTGGGAACGATCCCTTTCCGCAGCCAGGGTAGCGTGAACGACCCGATCCCCAAGGAGGGATTCGGAGGCAAGCCCGACGGGAGCATCCAGATACATATAGATCAAAGCTTGGATGACGTGGAGAAATGGGAGCGTATCCGATACGAATAGACGACAGAATATTCACCTTATAAACAAATACAACGATGAGAAAGATCTTGAACATCATGGCAATCGCCCTTGCGATATTCTGCAGGATACCGGTGGAGGTGCACGGCCAGAGTTTCTTGAAGAAACTGAAACAGAAAGTGGGCAACGTAGTAGGTACCAAGGATGATACCGCCGAGATAGGAGAGGAGCCTTTCGTCGGTGGAGATGGCGATCAGCCGACACGATCTGTCACCCCCACGGATAAGCTACAAAAACGTCGCACGGCTACCGCCACGTGGGACGAGATGATCGCTCCCAGCAGAGCCAACTCGCCGGAGGCCTTGCTGAACGAGCTTCCCCCGTTGCCTTCCGTCGAGAGCATCGTCTACCCGGAGGAAACCGCCCGTGCGACCTACTACCGCAAGATCGTAGCCGTGGATATGCGTATAACGGAACTGGATTCGATACATACCTGCTCGGACGAGGAGATGATCGCCCTCCGGGATAAGTTCTATGTAGAGTTGGCCGATATCAACGGGATTACGGTGGAGGAAATGAAAAGCTTGGAAGACCCGAACCTCCCCGAAGCGGAAAAGGAACGCTTGATCGAGAAGATGAAGAACGCCTTGGTAGGCGATACCCGGGGGCTTGAGGCCATGGGCGCCGATCTGGAGAAACGTGAGGCAGCCAAAGGAGGCAAGTTGACCAACGAGGAGAAGATGGCCTTCTTAGCGGAGAACCAAGGCAACCTGAGCGACCTAGGTTCCATGATGGAAAAAATGCAGGCGACGAACGAGAAAACGACAGCCTTCAACGCCAAGTTCGTCAAGCTGGAACAAATGACCGTGCAGCAAACCGAGAAGATGAAAAAGATACTACAGGCGAGCGATGGCGCGATCACGAGTTGCGAGAAGATCGCCGGGGAATACGAATCGGAATTAAAGACCCTCTATGCCCAGATCTATGAGACCGACGACAGCCAGAAGGTTGAGGAACTTTATGCCCGTGCCGACGAGCGGATGAAAAACTATCGCCTCCGTGCCGCCAAGCTCTGGCGCAACAGCCTGCAAACCCAATTGGATGGGGTAAAGGCCATGTATCCGGACATCGTGAAGTTGCAGAAAGAGATGATGCAGGAGGGAATCATCCCGGCCTGCGCCGAGAAACGTGCCTCGTTCAACGCCGTGACCAATTACACCAATATCTTGCACAAGGCGTATTGCGACTTCCCGCAACCGCGGGTGTTGCCGGTCTACATGGAGACGATCATTGAGATTCCCGAGGGTGAGCACCTGTTTTACGCGGAGAGTGGTTTCGCCACGTCGGTCGACGGCTTCTTGAACAACAGCCGCGTCTACACCGCCGACAATGCGGGCAAGAGATACCTTTACGAAAACGGCAAGAAGCGGGAACTGGGGCCGAACGATCCCGGCGATTTCCAAGCGAAAGGGGCACGGACGGAACCCACCTACGGAGCTTGGACCTCGGCTAGCGGCACACGCAAGGTGACCTACACGCGCGACGGATCGCTTACCCTGCATGACGGCACCTCCTTCTATCCGCTGGCTTTCAAGAAGGAGAGCGACAGGCTGGTGTGGATCATCGCCTCGTCTGCAGGTGTTGAAAAATGCACGTACAAACTATAGCGGTATTCCTCGTTGCGTTGTTGGCGCGAGCTCTCAGCGGATCGACCGCCTTGGCGCAGGATTACCAAAAGATCTTTGAAAAGGAATGGATAGAAGCTGATAAGTACGTGGCGGGATAACGGGAGGTCTGGAACTTGATCTTCCCGGAGTTCGGTATCCGGACGGAGTTGGCCGTGGCGGTTGTCTTCCCCGAATTGGTTCGTTACTCGGCCTTGATGGACTTTATGGAGACAACAGCCGTCAAGGCGCTTTACCAGCAAAAGGGGGTAAAGGGAGCCGATTTCTCCATTGGCCGCTTCCAGATGAAGCCTTCCTTCGTGGAGGATCTGGAACGACAGTGGATGCGAACGGAATGGCGACACGAGTACGGGATCTATTTCGATCTCTCCGAGACGTTGGAGGCCCACCGCATATGCGTACTCCGGCTGGACGACCGGAACTGGCAATGTATTTATCTGGCCATGTTCTTGAAACTGTTATACCGCCGTTTCCCGGAACTGGCCGAGGAGGAGGATATCGAGCAAGTCCGCTTTTGCTCCACCGCCTACAACGCCTCGTTTTACGGCACCTACGAGCGCATCCGTAGCAAAAGCGCCCGCCGCTTCTACCATACTGATTTCATACCGACTCCCGGAACGAAGCGTTACGCTTATTCCGAGATAGCGGTCTTTTATTACAAGATAGCTCTCTGACATGCTGGAATGATTTTTATTTCCCTCCCTTCAAATCGTTCCAGCACTATGTGAAAGCAAGACACAAACGGGGATAGATTCTGGTAGACCCGTCGGAGACTCCGGAAGCGCAGGGATTCCTTCCCTCTGGCTTCCGGGGAATCCGATTCCCGACACCGGCTTCCCCTTATGAAGTGACAAGAATTAAAGAAACGAACGATAAAAAGAATGACTATGGCCAATTACGGTAAATATGGATTCCTTCCCGCCATCGCCCTCTGCCTTCTTTGGGCGACGGAGGTATCGTGGGCGCAGGTGAAGCTCGTGCGGATGCCCGTCGTTGAGAAGAGCGGTTCAATATCCTCTGGGAAGAGTATAATACGCTTATGGAGAATCAATTAAACACCGAGACGAAGCAAACACCCGCACAAATGCAAGGCGAATCGGGCGACGGTGGCCAGAGGGGAACGCTGGGGAGTCATCGACGAGCAAGACCATCGTGCGACGTTAACGGTGTCACACGTATGACATCAGCTGCCTCACACGTGCGACACCTAGAGCCTCACGCCTGCAAGACCGGCAACGAGAATAGAGAGAAATAACAATTATCACATTATCAACAATTTAAAACAAAACAAGATGGCAAAGTACAAGTTAATTAAGAAAGTGAATCCGCAGAAAAGACAGGAACCTGGCAAATGGTACGCGACCCCCAAAAGCGAGACCCCGCTCTCGGGCAAGGCGATGACGTGCGCCGCCACCGCCAACACCACTACTGCTCCCATCGAGATGGAGGCCTCGCTGGAGCTTCTGGCCAAGTTCGTGCCCCAACAACTCCAGCAGGGACACACGGTGAAGATACCGGGCTTGGGTACTTTTCGCCTCACCTTCAAGAGCGATGGCGTGGAAGATATTAACAGTTTCCGGGCGAACAGCATGATCAAGAACGTCCGGATCGTATTCACTCCCTCGAAAGAATTGCGGGAGAGCGTGCTCAGCGGCCTTACGTTCGAGGACGGCGGCGTACTGGAGGACGACATCAGCTACGCTTCTATAGCCGATTACCGTTTGGCCAAAGGTGTCCCGGAGGGCGGCGGAGACTCGGAAAGCCCGGGTGAGATTTAAGGTAACCATTAAAACAGGAACGGGATGAACATTTTCTCTTGCCATATACGCCGGATCGTGTTGTTGCTATTGGCACTCCTCTGAGTGCCGATGGCGACGCTACGGGCGCAGGAAGAAAAAGCGGACGGCACGAACCGGGTGATAGTATCCAAACAGGATATGCGGATAACCGTTCTTTGTCCGCAAGGCGATACGCTCGCCGTTTTTCCCATCGCTTGCGGACGCAATTACGGCGACAAGCAGCAGGAATGGGATTTCCGGACACCGGAAGGGCATTTCGTGATAGAGTCCGTGGAAGATACCTCCCTTTGGCCGCGAGACTCGACGAGGCAAGAAACTCCCGGCGAGCCTTCTACACAAAACATTCCCGTCCCCAATCCCCCAATAGGGAAAGCAATCCTGC